>Ga0134128_10000017_pt1 | contig 237077 bp, 215 predicted proteins | sample KB31754_FD_96462 | JGI IMG/M metagenome (GOLD analysis project Ga0134128, IMG submission 96462) | Terrestrial soil microbial communities with excess Nitrogen fertilizer from Kellogg Biological Station, Michigan, USA - KB3-175-4 | ecosystem: Environmental > Terrestrial > Soil > Unclassified ...
TGGGTGGGACGGAAAGTCCAAGCAAATGAAGCAGCCTGTGCCGGATGGGGTGTATTTCTATACTTGCTCGGTCTACGAGATCCATTTCTACGGCATCAAAGAAAGAAAGCTTAAAGGTTTTGTTCAAGTGGTTAAGTAGTGTATCATCTTAATGAAAAAAAAATACTACTTACTCCTTTAGATTGGGGCTTAGGACATGTAGCACGCTGTGTACCTCTCATAAAACAATTACAGCAGCAAAACAATACGCTTGTAATTGCCTGCACAGAAAAACAAAAAAGCTTTCTACAAAAAGAACTTACAGGTGTTACATATGTGGACTTGTTTGGCTATAATGTGCAATACGCAAGGTTTTTGCCACTCTGGGTAAAAATTTGCTTTCAAATGCCGCGCTTATTTTTTGTTATAAGAAAAGAAAATAAGTGGCTTGCCAATTACTTAAAACACCATGAAACGGATGTTGTGATCAGCGACAACAGGTTTGGGTTTTACAACAAAAACACAGAAAACATTTTCATCACGCATCAGCTGAATATACAAACACCGGTTTTAAAAAACCTGGTTAATAGGTTAAACCGTTCTTTTATAAAAAAGTTTCATGCTGTTTGGGTGCCGGATTATCCTAAAAAAGAAAAACGTTTAAGCGGGCTATTATCTGAACCGAAACATTCTTTACAAAATACTACGTTAATCGGCCCTCTAAGTCGGTTTTCAAAAACAAAATCGCAAGAGCAAAAATACGATCTGCTTATTTTATTATCCGGGCCGGAACCACAACGCACATTACTGGAGGACAAATTACTATCTACTCTTGTAAATACAAAGCAAAAAATTGCTTTAGTAAGAGGAAGTGCTGTTACAGAAAAAAATAATCTGTCCGATAATTTTACTGTAATAGATCTTGCATCCTCTGTTAAATTGCAGGAACTTTTTAGTGCTAGTAAAAAAATAATTTGCTGCAGTGGTTATTCTACTTTGATGGATTTGCATGCTCTTGATTTAACTGCCTTACTAATACCCACTCCCGGGCAAACAGAGCAGGAATATTTAGCTGAATACTGGCAGGATAAATTCGGGTGTCAGTTTTTAGAACAAAAAAATATTACTAAAGAAAATATCTTAAAATTTCTTGAAGATTAATTAAGCATCGAAGTTGCCATCTATCTTTACTCAAATGGTAATTTTTTTGATTGCGTTAGGGATTGAAGTGAAAAGCCTTTTTGTAATCAAAAAGCTTGAAATGAAAAGCCCGCCGGCGTGTAAAATTGTCGTTCCTCGAAATGACGAAGAGCCGGAACGCCCAAAAATCAATACCCGTATTTGTTTTTCCAGAGATTTTTTAAAAAAGCTCTCAGCTCATTTTCTCTTGGATTACTGCCCGGATTATAAAATTTTGTATTGCTTATTTCTTCCGGTAAAAATTCCTGTTCGGTAAAATTTTGCTGATACGAATGGGCATATTTATAATCCTTTCCATAATTCAGGTCTTTCATTAGTTTGGTGGGGGCATTACGCAAATGCAACGGAACCGGCATATTAGGCTTTTCTTTAACGGTTTGCATAGCCATGTTGATAGCCTCATAACTGGCATTGCTTTTAGGCGAAGTAGCCAGGTAAGTAGCGCATTGCGAAAGGATGATCCTGCCTTCGGGATAGCCAATTACATTAACCGCCTGGAAACAATTGTTGGCAATAACCAGTGCCGTTGGGTTTGCATTGCCTATGTCTTCGGAAGCAAGTATCAATAAACGACGGGCAATGAATTTAATGTCTTCTCCGCCATCTATCATGCGAGCAAGCCAGTATACTGCCGCATTTGGATCACTGCCACGAATTGATTTTATAAACGCGGAAATAATATCATAATGCAGCTCGCCGCCTTTATCATACATGGCAATGTTGTTGTTGAGGCTTTCTTTTGCCATTTCATCGGTAATGATGATCTCATCCGAATCGGCAGCATTTACAACAATTTCAAGCGCATTTAAAAGCTTGCGTGCATCTCCGCCGGATACACGCAATAAAAATTCAGTTTCTTTTAATTCGATTTTTTTGGTCTTTAAAAGTTCATCTTTTTTAATTGCTTGCACAAGCAAATTTTCCAGCTCAGTTTTAGTAAGGTGCTCTAATACAAAAACCTGGCAACGGGAAAGCAAAGCGGGAATAACCTCAAACGAAGGATTTTCGGTAGTAGCGCCAATTAAGGTAACAACGCCTTTTTCAACCGCCCCTAATAAAGAATCTTGTTGCGATTTGCTGAAACGGTGTATCTCATCAATAAACATAACTGGTTTATTCTGTCCGAAAAAATGCTGGCTTTGCGCTTTTTCAATTACCTCGCGCACATCTTTTACACCCGAGTTAATAGCGCTTAACGTATAGAATGGACGCTTTAGCATGTTAGAGATAATATTGGCAAGCGTAGTTTTACCTACTCCTGGAGGGCCCCAGAAAATCATGGAAGGCAGTAATCCTTGTTCTATAGCGCGACGCAGAGGTTTTCCTGCTCCGATAAGATGCGTTTGTCCGGCATAATCATCTAAAGTTTGCGGCCGCATACGTTCGGCCAAAGGCGTGTTCATCTTAAAAATGTTTAAAAAATATTCTTGTTGAAAACTATACAAAAAAGCAATCCACTAATAAATTATTTTTGTAAAAATTGAAAAAATCATGTTAAAACCAAAATCCATAATTGCCACAACTACCTGTGTGTTGGCTTTAAGCCTGTTTTCGTTTAAAGGAGATAAAGACGCTTTGAATAAAAAAATCTATACCTTACAGGTTAATGAAATGAAAGATGGCCAGCCAAAAAGCAAAAAGCCAACTGAAGACGAACTTGAATTTAAAGATGGAAAAGTATTCAGCAATGTTTTATTTGATAAACATGAGTTTAAATGGATAAAATATAAAATTACAAAAGACAGCACTTACGAAGACGAAGGCGAACAAAAACACTTGATCGAGGCTACAGCTTCTGCTACAGATGATAAAGACGAAACGGTTGTTATCAGCGTAAAAGTAGATCAGTATGATGTAGATGGCTCTTACAAAATTACCAAACACGACGTACCTAAAAAATTGTACCAGTTTATCGGCAAGGAAAAAGTGAAAAAATAATAATTTGTAAGGTTTTCGGTTTTTGTACGTCTATATTTACATAAACTGAAATGTCATGCAAAAATTAAACATAAAAGCAACCCTCATTTTAGTGGTTGCTTTTTTTATAAACGCTTGTGCAGAACAGGCCAAACAAATGGAAAACACAAAAACAACTGAAACAATTCAAGCAAACACAACAACCAGTACCAATGCAACAGATACGGCCACTTTTGGCGCAGGCTGTTTTTGGTGCGTTGAAGCCGTTTTCCAGGAAATGAAAGGTGTACTTAAAGTTACTTCCGGTTATAGCGGCGGACAAGTAAAAAACCCGAGTTACAAAGAGGTTTGTACCGGGTTAACAGGCCATGCCGAGGTTTGCCAGATTATATATAACCCAAAAGAGGTTACTTATAAAGAATTGCTGGAAGCTTTTTGGCAAACACACGATCCTACAACGCTTAACCGCCAGGGCAATGATGCCGGCACTCAATATCGTTCGGTAATTTTTTATCACAACGAAGAACAAAAACAACTGGCAGAAAAATATAAAGCAGAATTAGATAAATCAGGGGCTTTCGACAGGCCGATTGTTACTGCCATAGACCCGTTTACTGTTTTTTATCCGGCAGAAGATTATCATCAGGATTATTATAGTCAAAATGGTGACGCACCTTATTGTCAATATGTGATCAAGCCTAAAGTAGATAAATTCAGAAAAGTATTTCACGATAAGCTGAAATAAGATTTCTGTTTTATTAACTGAAAACACAGTTTTTCTATATGCTATTAGCTTATATTTACCCTTTTATTTCATAAAAAAAGCTGGGTAAAGATGAGAAAGATTTTTGTTACGGGTATCGGTACAGATGTTGGAAAAACTATAGCTTCTGCCGTTTTAACCCAAGCTCTTAAAGCAGATTATTGGAAGCCTGTACAAACCGGTACTGAGTTTGATAACGACACAGACCGGGTAAAAAAACTGGTTACTTACGCAGGCTCTGTTTTTCATCCGGAAGCATACTCTTTTAAAGCATCTATGTCTCCGCATGCTGCCGCTAAAGCAGAAAACGCACGCATTGATTTCGAGAGCATACAAATTCCACAAACAAACAACACCTTAATTATAGAGGGCGCAGGGGGCTTGTTCGTTCCCTTAAACGGTAACTATTTTGTAATAGACCTGATCAAAAAAATGAATGCGGAAACCATCTTGGTTGTGCAAAATTACTTAGGCAGTATCAACCACACTCTACTTTCTATAGAAGCATTAAAGAGCAGGAGCATAAACATATTGGGTATTATAATAAGTGGAGTTGAAAATCATTCGTCTGAAGAAATTATTTTTCAGCAAAGCGGCTTAAAACTTTTGGGCCGTATACATAAAGAAAGTAATATTACACCCGAAACAATCAAAAAATACGAAGCCGAATTTTCTAACATCTAATGGAGTTAAGCAACTGGCAACAAAAAGACCTGGAACATGTGTGGCATCCTTTTACGCACTTACAATACGCCGAAACACCTATAAACATTGTCCGTTCAGAAGGATCGTATTATTTTGATGGAAAAGGGAACAAATATATTGACGGCATTTCTTCCTGGTGGGTAAACCTGCACGGGCATTCGCATCCCTACATTGCACAAAAAGTTTATGAGCAATTAACAACCAATGCACACAGCATTTTTAGCGGTTTCACGCATCCTACAGCCATAGAGCTCTCAGAACGTTTATTAAACCACCTGCCCGATAATTTCTCTAAGGTCTTTTTTAGTGACAATGGTTCTACTTCGGTCGAAGTAGCGCTGAAAATGACTTTGCAGTTTTGGCATAATCAAAATAAACCTAAGACAAAGATCATTGCTTTTGAAAATGCATATCACGGAGACACGTTTGGCAGTATGAGCGTTGGCGAGCGCAACGTTTTTACAAGCGCATTTTCGCCTCTTCTATTCGATGTGTTTCGTTTACCTGTCCCTACGGAAAGTAATTTTGAGGAGGTAAAACAAAAACTAAATCAGTTTATAGAAACAGGAAATGTTTGCGCCTTTATTTTTGAGCCACTTATACTGGGCGCAGGCGGATCTATGCAAATGTATGACGCAAGTTTTTTAGATGAATTAGTTTCCCTCTGCAAACAACATCATGTAATAAGCATTGCAGATGAAGTAATGACGGGCTTTTACAGGACAGGGAAATTCTTTGCGATTGATTACCTGGTAAACAAACCCGATATTATTTGTTTAAGCAAAGGAATAACCGGCGGTGTAATGCCGCTTGGTGTAACGGTTTGTGCACAGTTCATTTACGATGCCTATATCAGTTCAGATAAGCATAAAACATTTTTTCACGGACATAGTTATACGGCAAATCCAACAGCCTGTGCTGCTGCCTTAGCAAGCATGGATCTGACAGAGAAAGAAGAAACAAAGGAGCATGTCGGGCAAATTGCTGCTTCACACGATGTATTTAAAGCAAAAATAAAATCTCATAAAAACATTTTATCAGTAAGAAACTTAGGAACTATTATTGCAATAGAAATTAAAACCCCTCAAGAAAGTGGTTACCTGAATAACCTATCTGAAAAAATCTCCTCTTATTTCATTCAACGCGGCATTTTACTTCGTCCACTAGGTAATGTACTCTATATACTTCCGCCCTATTGCATTTCGCAAACCGATTTAAATTATATTTATACTTGTATTGAATCTTTTTTAGATACAGAAGTATGAACTTAAACAACAAAAAGGACGTCGTATTTTTAGTCTTAGCCGGTTTTTTCATAACCAATGCCATCGTTGCCGAATTAATTGGCGGCAAGCTGGTTATGTTTTTTGGCATTTTTGTACAAAGCGTTGGTATTGTGCTATGGCCTGTTGTATTTATTTTAACTGATATTGTAAATGAGTTTTACGGGCAAAAGGGGGTAAAAAAACTATCCTACATAACTTTATTTTTAATTGCATTTACATTCCTGTATTTATTTATCTGCATTCATATCCCGGCAGTAGCATTTTCCCCTGTATCAGACGAGAATTTTAGAAAAGTATTCGGGCAGTCCATGTACATTATGCTTGGCAGTATGACTGCCTTTATGGTTTCGCAATTGGTTGATAGCGGCGTGTTCTGGATGCTTCGCAACCGCACAGGCAAAAAAATGATCTGGCTTCGCTCTACCGGCAGCACTATTGTGAGCCAACTCGTAGATACATTTATCGTGCAATTTATAGCTTTTGTTATTCCAGGGGTTTGGACACTAAAAGAGTTTTTTCATAACGCATCTTATGGCTATGTGTTTAAATTATTTGCAGCTGTTTGCGTTATTCCTGTCATTTACCTGGTGCATTTTTTAATCGACAAATACCTTGGTGAAGAAGAAGCCGATGAGATGGTGCAGCATACCGCCGAAAACAACCTGCACCATAAAGTAAAAAAGTAACCTTTTCTGAAGTCACCAACTTTATTTTCAATTACCGGAGTCTTTACACTCCAATCCTTAAAACAAATTTGATTTAAAAATCCCCTATCAAAATCTTTTAAATTGTATATTTAAGCCGTATAAAAAATGTGCAATGGATTTAGAATTTAATAAAAACGAAGATAAAATGCGCCTGCTCATTTCTCAAATGGAGCAGCGACTAAATAAAATTTATGTAGGCGGCGGACAATCACGTATTGATAAATTGCACGAACAGGGTAAAATGAGCTCCCGCGAGCGTATCGATTTTTTATTAGACAAAAATTCTCCACGCATTGAACTAGGCGCCTTTGCAGGTTATGAAATGTATGCTGAACATGGCGGTTGCCCGGGCGGAGGCGTAGTTATTGTCATTGGTTATATTTCCGGTAAACAAGCCATAGTTGTTGCTAATGATGCCACCGTAAAAGCAGGGGCTTGGTTCCCTATAACCGGTAAAAAGAATTTACGGGCCCAGGAAATTTCTATCGAAAACCGTTTACCCATCGTTTACCTAGTGGACAGCGCAGGTGTTTATCTTCCCATGCAGGATGAGATTTTTCCAGATAAAGAACATTTCGGGCGCATATTTAGAAACAACGCCGTCATGAGCAGCATGGGCATTATGCAGATTGCCGCTGTAATGGGAAGCTGCGTTGCCGGTGGTGCATATCTGCCCATCATGAGCGATGAAGCCATGATTGTAGATAAAACCGGGAGCATATTTTTAGCAGGCTCTTATCTGGTAAAAGCAGCCATTGGTGAGACCATTGATAATGAAACGCTGGGTGGAGCAACCACGCATTGTGAAATATCAGGCGTTACCGATCATAAATGCAAAGACGATGCGGACTGTTTAACACGCATACGCAACATATTTAGCAAAGTAGGCGATTTTGAAAAAGCAGGCTTTAATCGTGAAGCGCCCGTTGCACCTAAAAAAGATCCAAAGGAAATTTACGGCATAATTCCCGAAACCCGGGATAAGCAATATGACGTGCGCGAAGTAATTGCACGCTTGGTTGACAATAGCGATTTTGATGAATATAAAGAATTATATGGCCAGTCTATTATTTGCGGTTATGCACGTATTGATGGCTGGGCGGTTGGTATAGTTGCCAACCAGCGTAAAGTAGTAAAAAGTAAAAAAGGAGAGATGCAGTTTGGCGGTGTTATCTACAGCGATAGTGCCGATAAAGCCGCACGTTTCATTATGAACTGCAATCAACGTAAGGTGCCATTGGTGTTTCTACAGGACGCAACGGGCTTTATGGTGGGCAGCAGGAGCGAGCATGGAGGGATTATTAAAGATGGCGCTAAAATGGTTAATGCCATGGCAAACAGCGTAGTTCCTAAGTTTACCATCATAATGGGTAATTCCTTTGGCGCGGCAAATTATGCCATGTGCGGCAAAGCATACGACCCGCGTTTAATTGTTGGCTGGCCTACAGCACAAGTTGCCGTTATGGGCGGCGCGCAGGCTGCAAAAGTATTGGTGCAAATAGAAGTCGCATCCCTAAAGGCAAAAGGCGAAGTCATTACTCCCGAAAAAGAAGCCGAATTATACAATAAAACAAAAGACAAATACGATACGCAAACAACACCATATTACGCGGCATCTCGCTTGTGGTTAGATGCCATTATTGATCCGTCCGACACACGCAAGTGGATCAGCATGGGTATAGAAGCCGCAAATCACGCTCCTATTACAAAAGCCTATAATGTTGGAGTAATTCAAACCTAAGCACTGTTGTACTGAGCTTATTGAAGTACTGGGCGTTCCGGCGTTCTTGTCATTGCGAACGAAAGTGAGAAATCTACATGCCGTCGGGCTGTCCGCTGCAATCTCTCGCAGCAAAAGGATTTTCGTTCCATTCCTAAACATGCTTAGATAAAATTATTCTGCCAGCAATTCTATAGCCATAGCGGCTAATAGTGAAGCGCCGGTTTCAATAGCGTTTTCATCTACGTTAAAAGTGGCTGTATGCACACCCGAAGTTATGCCTTGTTTTTTATTGCCGGTACCCAGCCTAAAAAAACAAGCAGGCACTTGTTGGGATATAAATGCAAAATCTTCTGCAGTCATTCTTATAGGTAATTCAGAAACATTTTCTTTTCCTAAATACGTAAATGCCGTTTTTTTTGCTGTGTTTGTAAGCATTTCATCATTCACCAAAAAAGGATAGCCGCTTACTATGTTCACCTCTGCTTTTGCACTTTTTTCTGTTGCTATTTTCTCTGCGATGTTTTTTATTTTTTCATGGGCTTGTTTACGCCAAACTTCATTCATCGTCCTGAATGTGCCTGCGATACTAACCTTTTCAGGTATTACATTGGTTGCGCCATTTGCTATCACTTTTCCAAAAGCAAGCACTGTAGGTATTTCATTTTTATCGCTATTTGGAAATTCTTTGTTCAATGCCAGCAAAATTTCTGAAGCAACCAAAACAGGATTATTGTATTCCGCTGGCATAGCTGCGTGGCCGCCTTTTCCAATTACTTCTATATAAATTTCATCGGTGCTTGCCATGTACATGCCACTTTTAAAACCAGCCTGCCCTGCTTCCAGATCGGTAAATACGTGAAGCGCAAGAGCTGCATACACTTTAGGGTTTTCCAAAATTCCTTCCCTGATCATTAATGATGCGCCGCCCGGTAAAACTTCTTCTCCGGGCTGAAAGATGATCTTTACAGTTCCTTCAAAACTATCTTTCAATTCATTTAAAATAAGTGCTGCTCCTAACACACAAGTGCTGTGCACATCATGTCCGCATGCATGCATAATACCTTCGTGGACAGATTTATATGGCACGTCGTTCTTTTCGGCAATAGGCAATGCGTCCATATCGCCGCGCAGCAGTATGCATTTTTTATCTGGATTTTTTCCTTTTATGATCGCAACAATTCCTGTTCCTACAATCCCGGATTGATGTTCTATACGATGCTTAATGAGCTGCGTGCTTATATAGCGCGATGTTTCAACTTCTTTAAACGATAATTCTGGATTGGCATGTAAATGCCTGCGTACATCTACCAGATACGGAAAATAATGTTTTGCTTTTTGCTTGATCTGCGTTTCTAAATCCGGCATCTGAAAATTATTTCCAAATTAACATCCGGAATCCCATTAAAATAATAAACACTGCAAAGATCTTCTTCACCACATTCTGATCAAGTGATATGGCAATTTTAGATCCAATAAAACCTCCTAGTAAAAAAGAGCTGGCAATGATCAAAGCTACTTTCCAGTCTACATATCCTTTTTGGTAATAATTTATCACTGCAAAAATTCCGGTAGGTAATAATAAAATGGATAGCGATGTACCCTGCGCCATTTGCTGGCTAAACCCCAGAAAAAAAACCAATGCCGGCACAATGATAATGCCGCCGCCAACGCCTACCATGCCACTTAAAATGCCTGCAGTAACGCCTATGCATAGCAGAATTAGAATTTCGTTCATAGATAATTTTTTATTTAGGTCGTTCATTAAAAATCGGTTGTAAGCGAGAAATAAGTCGCCCTGTTTTGTTTGGTATAATTGTCAATACCCCATGAAAAGTCTACCCGAATAAAATAACCTAAAATACGTGTGCGCAAACCAACACCGTAACCAACAATAATGGCCTGTTTAGGCTCATTAATGACAACTGTAATAGGATTGTTGTAAAAAGAATACTGATTGGTTGTATTTTCTTTACTAAATGGGTTTGTACCATACCAGCACATACCTACGTCAACAAACGGGATGATCTGGAAATTGTTTAAGATGTCTGATTTTAAAGGGTGATTAGCCAGGTACCTGAAAATAGGCCAGCGCAATTCTGAATTATAGACTACAAAATTGTTCCCATTACGGGCATTTTGTGCAAAGCCGCGCATGTTGGTTGCTATGGTTTGAAAGCCATAGGTTTCAGGATGTTTAATTTGTTCCTGCCCGTTAAACTTCGGAGCGATCTGATCATCAACGCCGCCTAAATAATAACAAATTCTGTCGGTACCCCATGAACTGGCTCCTGCCAAACGATTTGCCCAAATTAAACTGCGGTGTACTTTTAAATAATGCCTTATATCGAAACCAACATTCACCATATTGTGTGTTGTTTTATCATCGGTAAATAAAAAGCCTTTGTAATACTCACCAAATACTTTTAAGCGCCAGCCATTATATAAATTCAAACCCTTGGGACGTGTATTATCAAACACATATTCCATTTTCAACCCCGCCCAGTTATCATATGTATTTTTTTGCCTAAGTGAGGCATCGTCTTCGGCAGTATAAACTGTTCTATCATTACGATAGCTCAGTGTACCTCTAATGCTTGATACTTCATTTATCGGATATTTCAATTTGTATTGTGCGTCTTGCGTTAAAACTTTTATAACATATCCATCGTCATTTACAGATGGTAACGAAAGCCTATGCAACACCAATTGCTTATCCCATAATTTTTTTCTGCTTTCAACGCTTATGATGTATTCGTTATTTAAGTTAAGGCCCATTCGTATACCGGCCGTTATACGATAATCCTCGAACAGATCACTGGTGGACAACTTCATAAATCCGTTAATGCCGGGGTTTACATAATAGCCTGTAAATTTTTGGTAGGTTTGACTCAGGAAGCCAAAATCTACCTGGGTAGTTACCTGTTCGGCTGCAAAATTTGTATAATAATTTTTTTGCTGCGGAAGCTGAAAGCCATTGGCTGCCTGGTTTTTTGTTATCCCAGTTTGCCCATCAATTGGTGTAGTTCCAGTAGTTTGTGGTTTTGGCGGAGAGCTTTTTTTGGTTTTAGTGCTGTATGTATTGAATGAGTAATTATTTATATCAACGGCTCCTGAATTATTATCGGATGAAGGTGGTGATGTCGTTCCTGTGCCATCCGACGAAGTTTTGGTGGCAGATGCTTTTGGTTTTGCCGCGTAAATTTGAGCACGACGATAATACGTGTTTTTTAAAGGTGGATTTTTATCTGCATCTGCTTTACTTATCGAAGTTATGTACATATACTCCAAGCCATTTACATAAAAAATCTCTGCCATTTTATTGGCTTTCAGGTTTACATCCTGTTCAAGAATGCTTGTTTTATAATTGGTGATCGGGTGCGCATTGAAAACATACCTGTAATGTTCTGTTGTGTCCACAAAAGAAATCACGCTATCCAGTTTGGCTACAAACCTGTTTTTAATCCCGTTCTGATCGCATAGATAAGTAAAGTATCCGTTATAAAAATCACTAGGTTCGCTTTCCTGAATGTTTTTAGAATCGGTTACGCGGTAAAGCAGCTTAGATTTTGTTTTGCAATCGTATAAGAAAATGTTATGGAATTTCGATTGAGGCAAATCAAACCGGTCATTCTCACTTTCTTTAATTGTATCTTGGTTTCTATTAGAGGCAAAGGCAATCTGGTGCCCTTTATTAACAAAACAAGGTGTTTCATCGTCCCAGATATCATTGGTAATTTGCTCTAACCCCCCGGCATTGATCTGATAAATAAAAATATCACTTTGGCCTTTTGCTTTTTTCACAGCGCTCATCACAATTTTTTTACCATCAGCGCTGTACGAAAATGATTTTACTTTTTCTATGCCGGTTATCGGCTTATCTACATGGTCGTTATCTTCAAGATTATATAACGACAAATAAATCACACCTTTCTTTTCATGAACAACAGCAAATGCTTGTCCGTTTGGATGCCATGCCAGCAAAGGATACGTGAGGTCGTTTAAGCGCTCTACCTTTGGGCCCCATTTGGCAATGCGCTTTTCTTTCCCAGTAGTAAGGTCTCTTAAATATATGCGGTGCTGGCTCATCTCATTGCGCGCATAGATCACCTGATTTCCGTCGGGACTAATTTTTAACTGGTAATAATCTCTGTATGCTTTTGGTTTTAAAAGAATAGGATCTTGCTTTGGGAAAGTTTGCGTGCTGTCTTTTTTCGAGGCGTTGCGTGCGCGTGCATCAATCCATTCATACAACAAGCCCTGCGTGTTGCTTCCTACTACAAACGTAAATGCATTATCTACATTACGCGAAACTTTTGTCATGTAAAGAATATTGGAAATGCTCGACTCACCATAAGATTCTGCCACATGCTGCCATAAAGCGTGCCCAACTGTTATCGCATCTTTGTCACTTAAACGAGCCAGTTTATAATACCTGTCGAAGTTTATGCCATCACTAATGATGTTATCAATATCCGTGTTCCATCCTTCAGAAAGATAAGCTATCAGCCCTTTTTTATACCAATCAGGAACGTTCAGCAGCGTAGAGCTCTTAACCCGGTTAGCAGCCCGTCCGCCATATAATACATCATTCACAAGGGTTTCAGCTATTCCTGCTCTGATCTGCCTGTCAAGATCTGCCAGGTTTCCGTTAAAAAATACGCTTAGTTTTGCACCAATAATGGTCGTTGTTCCGCCTGTATTGGTAACCAGGTCGGTAGACAAGCCTAAATTGGTTTGCCTGAAATCTCCCTGGTTGCTATACACCAAAATTTGCATTTTGCCATCAGCCTGGTAATCCAATTTTTTTTGAAGGTCTTTTAAATGGTATTCAGCGCGATAAGAAACATACTTGGCAATATCTTTACAGCCTTCGTAGAAGTAAACCTGGTAATTTTCAAAATCATAATAGGTCCAATAAAAAGGCTGATACTGAACACGGCTTTTTCCAAACTCCTGCCCCATCCCATAATAAAATTGCCCGTAAAAAAACGTAGGCAGCAACACAGCAATAAGAAGTATCGATCTCTTTAGGTTTTGCATAAGCTAAGAGGTAAAAGTAGTAAAATTTTAACCTAAAAATTGTGAAAATAATATAAATATCAGGCTGAAAAATGGGTTTCGACAGCATCTTTTATCAGGGCGACAGCTTCGTTTATTTCCTGTTCCGTGTTGTATTTTCCCAGGCTAAAACGAATGGACGAATAGCAATCATCGGTTGTTAAGCCCATGGCTTTTAAAACATGTGAAGGCTGGGCCAACGACGAAGTACAGGCAGAACCCGCAGCTACACACAATTTGTGGTTTATTTTTGAGATAAGCAGATCTACCCGGATGCCGCTAAAACAGATATTGGCCGTGTTGTATAAGCGGTATCTGGTGCTTCCGTTAATACGCACACCTTCTATATCAAGCAGGTAATGCTCTATTTTTGCACGAAGTGCGGAGAGTCTTGTATTATTATCCCAAAGTTCCTGTTGTGCGATTTCGCAGGCTTTGCCAAAGCCCACAATAGCCGGTACGTTTAGGGTGCCTGAACGCAAACCGTTTTCATGGCCGCCGCCATTTATTTGTTCTTGCAAAATAACACGAGGATTTTTTCTCCTGACATACAACGCGCCGATTCCTTTGGGTCCATAAAATTTGTGTGCAGAGATACAAAGCAAGTCGGCACCTAATTCGTTTACATCAATTCTCATTTTACCGGCAGCCTGCGTGGCATCGCAAAACAAAATAGATTTATGCTGATGCACAATTTCTGCAATTTGTTCAATGGGTTGAATGACACCTGTTTCGTTATTGGCAAGCATTACACAAACCAAAATGGTTTTATCAGTTATACAGCTTTTTATCTCATCCAGGTCAATCAGCCCTTCGGGTGACACCGAGAGATAAGTAACTAAAGCCCCTTTTTTCTCTAATGCGGCACAGGTATCCAGAACAGCTTTGTGTTCGGTTGCTACAGTGATTATGTGATTTCCTTTTGACTGATATTTTTCAAAAACCCCTTTAATAGCCAGGTTACAGCTTTCTGTAGAACCGGAAGTAAAAACAAGTTCTTCTTTTCCGGCACCAATAAATTCGGCAATTTGTGTGCGGGCTTTATCTACAGCAGCCTCTGCCTGCCAGCCCAAAGCATGCGTTTTGCTTGCCGCATTGCCAAAGTGTGTTGAAAAATAAGGCAGCATTTCCTGCACCACTTTTTCATCTACAGGCGTTGTGGCGTTATAATCCAGATAAATTAAATCTTGTGGCATAATTACGTTCAAAATTACATTAATTTCGCCACCGTGGTTTTAAAGAACATCAACAAGCACTATTTACTCTTACACATCATTGTATTTATTTGGGGATGGAGTCCTATACTTGGTAAAGCTATATCTGTTCAGGCTTTTCAGCTGGTTTGGTTCCGGATTTTTATCACACTTATTGCATTGGGTATCTTTTTTTCTTCACGAAAAACAAACCTTAAAACAAGCCGGAAAAAGTTTTTCATTCTATTTTCAATTGGGGCAATTATTGCCATACACTGGTGTTGTTTTTATAACGCCATCAAGGTTTCCAACGTTTCAATCACATTGGTGGCTTTTTCTACAGGCACATTATTCACATCTATTATAGAACCTGTTTTTTACAGGCGAAAGATCGTTTGGTATGAAATCCTATTCGGTTTATTGATCATCTGTGCCATTTCGATTATCTTTTCGATAGAGATAAAATATTACATGGGCTTTATTTTTGGAATGCTGGCTGCGCTTACTTCTTCTCTTTTTACCGTATGGAACGGGATTTTAGTACGCGACACCAGTTCTGAAATAATTACTTTTTATGAACTTGGCGGAGGCTTGTTCTTCCTGACGGGATATCTTTTTTTTACCGGGGAGTTCAGTAAAGAGTTCTTTACCATTTCTTCTTCTGATTATTTTTTTCTTGGCATTTTATCCATTGCTGGTACTGCTTTTCCTTTTATAGCAAGCACTAATTTGCTGAAAAAACTAAGCCCGTTTACAGTTACGTTAACGGTTAACCTGGAAACTGTTTACGGAATTATTTTTGCGTTTTTACTTTGGCCGGAAACAGAACACATGACCTCTTCTTTTTACATTGGCGCTGCTATTATTTTAAGCGTAATTATTACAAACGCCATTGTAAAATCTAAGATTGAAAAAAAGAAAACACTGGTTGAGCAAACTTTGTTGTAAAACCTAATGATGCTTAGGCTCCGGCGGGAGATTGGTGCCATGAATTAGATCAATAGCTACCATTCTTTTTTCCATATCTACACGGCGGGGATCAGACCTGTCAATATCTCCTTTTAAATATTTTTCAATCATTAAACTTACAATAGGCGCGGCAAACACACCACCGAAACCACAATTTTCAACTACGCAGGCAATGGCAATTTTAGGATTATTTTTAGGTGCAAAAGCCAGAAACACTGCATGATCTTTTCCATGCGGGTTTTGTGCTGTCCCGGTTTTTCCGCACACATCAATGCCTTTAATGGCCGATAAATACGCTGTTCCACCGGGTTTTAATACACGCTCCATTCCATCAACCACCGGGATAAAGTATTGCTGGGGCACGGCGCAAAATATTTTTTCATCATACTTGGTATTTTTGTTTTTAGGATCTCCCACAGCTTTTATAATATGCGGCGTATAATAATAGCCCCTGTTAGCAATACAGGAAACAACATTGGCCATTTGTACAGGAAGAATGGTAAGTTCGGCTTGCCCGATACCTAATGAGATCACCGTATTTGCAAACCAATGGTGTTTACCAAAAACTTTATCATAGTATTTTACAGTAGGCACGTTGCCACCCAGCTCATACGGAAGATCTGAACCAAGGCGTTTTCCAACACCAAAACTCATTACATTATCTCGCCAGTTATTATACCCGTCTGTAAAGTTTTTGTACTTGTTTTCTTCGGCAATGCTTTTAAATACGTAGGAAAAATACGAGTTGCACGAGGCCTGGATGGCCATGTATAAATCTCCTGCTGCGTGTGGATGGCATTTAGGTTTGTTGCCCATAGGAGGATAACCCCGATGACAAGGATAAACCGTAGATGTTTGCAACACCCCTTCTTTTAAACCAACCAACGCATCGATCAATTTAAAGATCGAGCCGGGCGGATAAGCTGCCATCAGTGCGCGATTGAATAAAGGAATGCCCGAAGTATCTTTCAGCAACAATGCATAATTCTTTGAGCGCTCACGTCCCACTAATAGATTCGGATCGTAGGTAGGGCTTGTTACCAAAGCTAAAATCTCGCCGGTAGACGGATCAATTGCTACAATACTGCCTCTTTTGCCCTGCATCAAATATTCGCCATACTCCTGCAATTCGGCGTCTATTGTGCAATACAGCCCTTTGCCCGGAATAGCCAGTGTATCATAGGCTCCATCGGCATAACGGCCTTTTTCTTTATTATGCACGTCAACCATTACGATACGAGTGCCTTTAATTCCCCGCAGATCTTTCTCGTAAGACTTTTCAATTCCGCTTATACCAATATAATCCCCTTCACGGTAGTAAGGATCTTTATCTGCCTGAGCTTTGCTTACCTCGCCAATATATCCTAATAAGTGTGCTGCAATTTTTTTAGGGTATCGCCTAATCGTTCTTTTCTGAATAAAGAAGCCCGAAAAGCGGTACATTTTTTCCTGGAGCTTTGCATACGTTTCGGAAGAGATCTGCTTTTCAAAATAAGATTCCTTACGAGGCGTGTATTTAGCGCGCTTCATTCTATGATTGAAGCCGGCTGTATCAATGCCTAATATATTACAAAGGGCCTGCGTATCGCAATAAAGTACATTTTTTGGCACAACCATCAAATCGTAAGCGGGGTCATTAAAGACCAGCAATTTTCCTTTTCTGTCATAGATATAACCCCGAACAGGATATTCCGTTAAATAACGAAATGCATTATTACGCGCATCTAGTTTTGATTTATCATCAACTACCTGCAAATAAAACAAACGCGAAATATAGATGAGGGCTATCAGTGAAAAAATACCCCCTATGATAAATTTACGGTTTTCTAAGTAAGGGTTTTTACTCATGAAAGGCGGTTTTTACTAGGACGGTAAAACAAAAACTGCATGAGGTAAATAAACCCAAAAGTGGCTACTGTACTGCCTAAAACACGCAGCATGGTTCTGAAGAATTCGGTAAAAGTAAATGCTTCTATGTAAAATAAAACCAGGTGATGTACCAAAATTAAGATGAGTGCATAAGATGAAAACCAACCTACACCCATATACGCAATGGTTGGTTTTAATTGCTCGTCATAACCTTCGCGCGGCGCAAAAAGCTCTAACACAAAACTTCGCACAAAAGCCATGGTGATACAGGCTGCAGCGTGCATTCCCTGGGTATCGTAAAACATATCAATGCATAAGCCCAATATAAAAGCCAGTATAAGCGTTAGCGGTTTAGGCGTGTTAAAAGGAAGCAACAAAATAAACAGCACATACGGAAAGAAAATAAAATACCGGCCCAGGTTTATGTTTTTTGCAATGAACACCTGCAATAATACAAGCACAGCAAAACGACCAATATTTTTTAAAACATCACTTATCATCTTTGTCGTGCTTTTGTGATTTAAATTCTAAAGAATCTTGTTCGGCTTTAAATACATTTTTAATAATGTAAACATGATTCAGTTTTTTAAAATTGGTACTTAAATTTACCTTCACCGTATAAAAGGCATCACCACTTTTTCGTTCAAAGCTTTTTACAAAGCCAACCATAATCCCTTCCGGAAAAATAGAAGATAAAGCACTGGTAACAATGGTGTCTCCGGTTTTTATTTTGGCATGAATCGGAATATCGGTTATGGTTGCGCTGGTGTAATCATCATCTTTTTCCCAGCTAAGCGGACCATAAGCACCATCTTTTTTCAGCATGCAGTTTACTTTTACATCTTTATGCAAAATAGATAAGGCCGACGAAAAATTTTTAGAAACATCTTTTACAACTCCAACAATCCCTTCGCTGTTAATGATAGCCATGTCATGCGTAATACCTTGTTCAGAGCCAATGTTAAGCGTTATGTAATTACTGCGCAGGTTGCTGCTGTTGTTGATCACCTTTGCTTGGGTAAAAATATATTTCTGTTTATATAGCGTATCATTTTTGGTAAGCGTTGCAATTTGTATCAACTCGTATGAACGCGAACGTATAATGTTCAATAAGCCTACATTTTCACGGGCCAGCTTTAAATTCTCTTCTTTTAAAGAAAGATATTCTTTAGTGTTTGAAACTGCCTGGAAAGTCTCAGCTGACAAGGCATTTGAGGAATTGATAATATGCGTGCTCTGAAAGTTTTTATTTTTGGCGATCAGTAAAATACATATTACCTGCAAAAAAATAAACAGCAGGTAATAATAATTCCGTATGAGAAAACTGATCAGTGTACGCACTTTTTATATAATTAAAAATTTAGAATTAAAAATGCAGACAACTAAATTACTTGATTAAGAACGGGAAGCGATGAATGTTTTTTAATGCAATACCGGTTCCACGCGCAACCGCGCGCAACGGATCTTCTGCAATGTGCACAGGCAGTTTTGTTTTCATAGAAATACGTTTGTCCAATCCGCGTAATAAAGAGCCACCACCCGCTAAATAAATACCGGTGCGGTAAATATCGGCAGACAACTCAGGGGGAGTCATCTCTAAGGCATTTAAGATCGCTTCTTCAATTTTTGAAATAGATTTATCCAAAGCATGTGCAACTTCCACATAACTCACATAAATTTCTTTCGGAATACCAGTCATCAGATCTCTTCCGTGTACCGGGAAATCAGCAGGTGGGTTTTCAATTTCTGTCATGGCCGCGCCCACTTCAATCTTCACACGTTCTGCGGTACGTTCGCCAATTAAAATGTTATGCTGGCGACGCATGTATTCTTCTAAATTTGCTGTAAAATCATCGCCCGCAATACGTACCGATTTATCGCAAACAATACCGCCAAGCGCAATAACCGCAATCTCGCTGGTACCACCGCCTATATCAATAATCATGTTGCCAACAGGTTCTTCCACATCAATACCCATACCCAAGGCAGCAGCCATAGGCTCATGTATCATGTAAACTTCTTTTGCGCCGGCATGTTCTGCGCTATCGCGAACGGCACGTTTCTCAACCTCTGTAATACCACTTGGGATACAAATTACCATACGCAATGATGGCTGGAAAAACTTTCTTCCCGGGTTGATCATCTTGATCATCCCTTTGATCATTTCTTCAGCCGCCTGGAAATCCGCTATCACACCATCTTTCAGCGGACGAATCGTTTTAATATTTTCGTGTGTTTTACCGTGCATTTGCTGCGCTTGTTTTCCAACTGCGATTACTTTGCCGGTACTTCTGTCAACCGCAACAATACTGGGCTCATCAACCACCACCTTATCATTACAGATAATGATGGTGTTTGCAGTTCCTAAGTCGATTGCGATTTCCTGAGTTAAAAAATTTAAAAATGCCATATAATTTTATCGTTTATTAATGTTTAAAATGTCTTGTTCCTGTAAATACCATTGCCATGTTATGTTCGTTGCAATAAGCAATGCTGTCTTTATCTTTAATGCTTCCGCCCGGTTGAATAACCGCTTTAATACCCGCTTTATCCGCAATCTCCACGCAATCCGGAAAAGGGAAGAATGCGTCGCTCGACATTACAGCTCCGTTTAAATCAAAACCAAAGCTTTGTGCTTTTGCAATAGCCTGTTTCAGTGCATCTACCCGAGAGGTTTGCCCGGTGCCGCTTGCAAGCAGCTGATCATTCTTTGCAAGAATGATGGTGTTTGATTTGGTGTGCTTCACTAATTTATTAGCGAACAACAAGTCTTTGATCTGTTCTTTTGTAGGAACCGCAGTAGTTGCAGGCGCCAGGTCTTTTTCTGTTTCAGATTTTAGATCACGGTCTTGCTCAATAACACCATTCAACAAGGTGCGGAAAGATTTTGTATTTGTCTTATTTTTTTTCTTGATTAAGATAATGCGATTAGGTTTTGATTTCAAAATCTCTAACGCCTTCGCATCATAGCTTGGCGCAATAATTACTTCAAAGAAAAGTTTATTTATTTCATTTGCAGTTTCTTCATCCACCTGCGTATTAGTGATTAAAATTCCTCCAAAGGCAGACAAAGGATCAGCTACCAGTGCGTCTTTCCAGGCATCGACCAACTTTGTTCGTGAGGCAACGCCGCATGCATTGTTATGTTTTAAAATAGCGAAAGTTGTTTCTGTAAATTCTTCTATCAGGTCAACTGCAGCGTCTACATCAAGCAAGTTGTTATAAGATAATTCTTTGCCGTTTAGTTTTTCAAATACGTCGTGTAAATCACCATAAAAAACACCCTGCTGATGCGGGTTTTCACCATAACGCAAAATGTTTGCATTGTTCTCGCTTGCTTTAAAAACAGGCAATTTTTCTTCTTTATTAAAATAATTAAAAATAGCTGAATCGTAGTGCGAGCTCATGGCAAAGGCCCTGGCAGCGTATTTGCGGCGATCTGCCATTTCTGTAGAGCCATTTTTTTCTTCCAGTAAAGAAAGCAGATCGTTGTAATCATTTCGTGAAGAAACGATCAGAACATCATTGAAATTTTTAGCTGCTGCACGGATAAGCGAAATGCCACCAATATCAATTTTCTCAATGATATCTTCAGGCGAAGCGCCTTTGGAAACGGTCTCTTCAAAGGGGTATAGATCAACGATCACTAAGTCTATATTCGGAATTTCGTGCTGTTCCATTTGGGCTACATCACTCTGTAAACCGCGCCTGCCAAGTATTCCGCCAAAAATTTTAGGGTGTAATGTTTTAACCCGTCCTCCTAAAATTTCGGGAAAAGCGGTTAGCTCTTCAACCGGAACAACAGGAATGGAAAGGCTTTCAATAAAAGTTTGCGTGCCTCCCGTACTGTATAAAACAACCCCCAGCTGGTGCAATTTTTTTATAACAGGCTCCAGGTTGTCCTTATAAAAAACCGACACAAGTGCACTTTTTATTTGTCTTTTACCACTCATAAATCTTAGCTAAGGGGCAAAATTAACTAAATAGAACTGGCTTTGCGAGCAAATAAACGATTGTTGAAAAAAGAGCAAGGTTGTTGAAAACGTTTAACCTTTACCGACGCAAATCAGCCCCACAACGCAGCTCTTTCATTTAAAATAAAAGCAATCCTTATTGTCGGCGGAAAGCTGCTCTGTATGTAGTTTTTCCTGCTTTAATTCCGTATTTTTGTAACTCATTTAATGATCCCAAAAGACACCGTAGATAAAATTGTTGAAACCGCCCGCGTTGAAGAAGTGGTGGGCGATTTTATTACCCTGAAGAAACGAGGCGCTAATCTGCTTGGACTTTGTCCTTTTCATGGCGAAAAAAGCCCTTCGTTTACGGTATCGCCTTCCAAAGGTATTTACAAATGTTTTGGCTGTGGTAAAGCGGGTAATTCGGTCAACTTTATCATGGAGCACGAAAGCCTTTCGTATCCCGAAGCTTTGCGCTACCTGGCAGCCAAATACAATATTGAAATTGTAGAGAAGGAAATCACGCCCGAAGAGCAGGCGCAGATCACCGAAAAGGAAAGCCTGTACATCGTTACTTCATTCGGACAAAAATATTTTACCGATAATTTATGGAACACCGACGAAGGTAAATCTGTTGGCTTGAGTTATTTTCGCGAGCGTGGTTTTACCGATGAGATCATCCAAAAATTTCAACTGGGCTTTTCTTTCGAGGACAGAAAGGCTTTCTCAAAAGCGGCTATTGCAGCGGCTTACAAGCCTGAGTACCTGGTAAAAACCGGCTTATCTATTCTATCCGATAAGCATGTGGAAGGAACACCCATTACCATCAACGATATTTTTGACCGCTATACCGGCCGGGTAATTTTTCCTATACATAACGGCACTGGAAAAGTGATCGGCTTTGGCGGGCGCATACTGAACAGCGATAAAAAGTTTGCTAAGTACATTAACTCACCACAAACTGATATTTACGATAAGAGTAAAGTTCTGTATGGATTGTACTTTGCCAAAAAGCAAATAACGCAGGAAGATAATTGCTACCTGGTAGAAGGTTATACCGATGTTACTTCCATGCACCAGGCAGGCATTGAGAATGTGGTGGCTTCTTCGGGCACATCCTTAACCGTAGAACAGATCCGTTTGATACATCGTTTTACCAACAACATCACCATTTTATACGATGGCGATCTAGCGGGGATCAAAGCCAGTTTCAGGGGTATTGACCTTATCCTGGAAGAAGGCATGAATGTAAAAGTGCTGCTCTTTCCTGATGGAGACGACCCCGATTCTTTCTCTAAAAAAGTAAGCGGAGAAGATCTGCGTGCCTACATCAAAAAAAACTCGAACGATTTTATTAAGTTTAAAACTAACCTGCTGTTTGAAGAAGCCAGGCATGAGCCCGTTAAAAAAGCGGCGCTGGTAAAAGATATTATTGAAAGCATTGCCATTGTGCCCGATGCTATTATACGCAATGGGTACATTACCGAGTGCAGCCATATCTTACAGGTTGACGAGCAAACACTGGTATTCCAGGTTAAGGCAACACGCGATAAAAAAATCACAAAGAAAAATTTTCAACCCGAACAACAAGTTGCTGAACAGCCGCAAAACATTTCAGAGAACACAAACCAGGAAGTAAAAGACGACCTGCAGAAACTACTGGATGCCGAGCTGAATCCGTTTGCCGAACAAGAAAAAAACCTGGTGCGCCTGCTGATCAACTATGGAACACATTTAATTTCGGTAGAACACCTGAACAAAGAGAATGAAAAAATTGAAGTAGATGTTTCGGTAGCCGAATTTATTTTGAATGAGCTGGAGCAGGATGAACTGAGCTTTGTTGATTCAACCTACCAATTGTTTTTATATGAGTTTTTGATGCAAATGCAAAAAGAAAACATACCGAATGCTGATTATTTTGTAAAGCACCGTAACCCGCAACTGGCGCAAACTACCATACACCTTATCAGCAGCATCGATCAGCTGAGCGATAAATGGAAAACAAAGCATAACATTTCTGTGGCTGTTGAGACTGATAACTTAAAAAAATCAATAACCCACGACTTATTTATCTATAAAGAAAAGCGTCTGCAAAAATTGTTGCGTGATGAAAAAGAAAAACTCCGCACTGCTAAAAATGACGAAGAGATACAAGAGATCTTAATTAACGTGCAAAAATTAGACACCTTAAAAGGCAGGGTTAATAAGCTCTTGGGCAGAACCATCATTTAAAATCAAGCCTATGAAAAAAACAATACTACTTTTTTTAATTTTAGTTACTGCGCAAATTAAAGCACAAACCTGTGCAGCGGGTGGCTGTAGTAGTATTGATACCAATGCAACAGGCAAATACCCGGCATCTACATTCTCTACCAATAACTCATCGTGGGCAACCGTTAGCGCGTATATGAATGCCGGCAACTATACCCTGTTTAATGTAACAAACGGCGATACGTATGAATGGACCTATTGCAGCGACTTTGGCGGAAGCATGGGTTGGGACGCTGAATTAACCTTGTTTAATAACGCTAATGGAAGCTTACTTTGTTATAATGACAATTGCGGAAGAACAAGCTGCTCTATGGCTCCTTACCTAAGGTGGACGGCCACTTTTACCGGAACTGTAAAATTGCTGACTACTGTTTCCGGATGCCAGGTCAATACCGGTTCTCCTTATTCAAAATTAGTTTGGCGGGATACCAGCGCCGTACAAATACTTGGTGTTGATGTATACAGTGGCAACAGCACTATTAATTGGGCGCAGGTAAAAGCGGCAGGCTACACGTTTGCATGGGCTAAAGCAACCGAAGGTGTAGGTTATACAGATAGCCAGTATTTAAATTATGCAGTAAACGGCGTAAATGCCGGGTTAAAAATAGGGGCTTATCACTTTGCCCGGCCTGATTTAAATCCAAGCAATGCGGGAGCCATATCTGAAGCAAATTATTTTTTAAGCGTGGCTCAGCCTTATATTACCGCTTGCCAGTTACCACCGGCACTTGATTTAGAAGGATCTTATTTAGAAACCAGTTTTACAAGCCAGCAATTAACCGACTGGGTTCAAAACTGGATGACAACGGTTGAAACTGCTACCGGTATTAAACCTGTATTGTATATTGGATCATCTACCTGTTCGTATGTAAAAAGCACATTAAACGTATACCCGCTTTGGCGCGATGACCTGAGTGGCACTCCCACAACAGCACCTGCCAATATTGGTGTTTGGACTACCTGGGCTATTAATCAGTATAGCTGGACAGGCACGGTGCCCGGCATAGCAGGCAGTCAAACAGATATGGATGTTTTTAACGGAAGCGCAAATGCTTTTAATGCATTTATGGGATGCCTCACAACTAACATAAAACAAAACAGCCCGGCAGACGTGTTTACAATATATCCTAACCCGGCCAGCGGACAGGTTACTATACAAACAAGCGAGATAGAAATACAAGCTGTAGATCTGTATGATATAAATGGCAGGTTGCTGTTTAGCAAAAACGCAAACAATACATCATTCGTTATCGATGTTTCAGCTATAAACGAAGGCGTTTATACCCTGTCTATAAGAACGGTTAATGGCATAAGTAATAAGAAGCTGGTTATTGTTAAGTAGGCTTTACAATTGAATAGCCACAAACGCAAAACCCTTTTGCGTATTATATAAAACTTCAACAAAATTTATTGACAGAAAAATGCGGGTGGTTAATAATTTGCTGAAACCTTGGCATATATTTTGCGTTAAAAAGCTCAAATACTAAAATTTCTGATTGCATGATTATACTACTAAGCCCCGTTACCTGTCTGCTCTAAAAATAAAGAGAAAGTGACTAACAAATACCGGGCAAACAAAAAAATCGATTTATAAAGTTTGCTTCACCGAAATCAAACTGAGCTGAAAAAATTCAATTCATTATTCACGTTTAAAAACAAGAAGTCATGGGCACATTAAATGTCATCATAAAACACATCCTTGCGGTGTTAAACATGCCGGCTAAAATAGCCGACAAAATAGTAAGGGCACAAAGCATCTTAGCTAAATTAACGGGTAACCCAACTTTTCCTTTGTCCGGCTGGCCGGCTAACGTGGTGTCTTTAGCTCAGCTGGGCACCGATGTTACGGCTTTGGTAAACGCCGAAAGCGCGGTAAAGAACAGAACAGGCACCGCTGCTGCCAGGAACGTAGCGCTGGCAACTGTAATAGCCGACCTAAGGAGTATACTAACAATGGTGCAGCTAAAAGCGGATGCCAACCCGGGAAATGCCGCTAATATTATAACCAATGCGGGTTTTGGCGTAAAAACAGTTCATATGAAACAAAAACAACGTAACGATGCGCAAAACACACAGGTGTTAGGTACGGTGTTATTAACCGGCGATGGTGGCGGGCACCACGAATGGCAAATGAGCAAGGACAAAATTACCATTACAGACCTGCCTCCTACCAGCGCAGCGCATACGCTGGTTACCGGTTTAAAAACAGGGGATGTGTGGTACTTTAGGAATCGTAAAATAAATACGGCAAAAACCACCTATAACTGGTGCCCGTGGATAGAGCTTACCGTAGGCAGCGGGGGCAAAAACACCGGCAAAGGCGGAAACACCATACACTCGGGTAGCCTGCCTACTGAATAGAACAAACGGTTAAAAAACATGCTGTTTTGTATGAAGGCCTGCAAATTGCAGGCCTTTTTTATGCCTTTTTGGTACCTATTTCCGCAATTAATAAGTAAACACCGGCTGTATGCAACGAAAGACTAGCTCTTTGCTTTCATTCAGCGGCTCTATGCAATGTAACACAAGCTGTTTGATGTCATTCAGCAGCTGTTAGCAAGCAAACAGCAATTGTATGATGTGAAACAGCCGCTCTATGCAATGAAACAGCCAGTGTTTGATTTCATTCACCGGCTCTTAGAAAGCAAACAATCATTCAATGATATGTAACAGCGGCTGTATGCTTTCATCGGGCTTCTCTATTGAAACGAAAGACTGGCTGTATGCTTACATTCACCTGGTATATGCAATGAAAGACAGGGTGTTTGGTTTTATTGCAACTTTGCGCGTTGGTGATAATACCAACGAGGGCATTAAACATCACCGACAAGGTTTAGAAGAATAACATATTCTATACTTTTCATTAACTTATATTTATTTTACTGATTCATTTATATTAAATATTTTACTATTAAATATATATAATTAATTATAATGAAATATTATAAAATATTTTGCATATTTGTTTTTTGTTGTTCAATTTAAATTTTTAACAAAATCATGAAGGTATTATTAGTGTTATTTGTCATTCTTCTTTTTAGCTCACCACTGTTTATTTTAGTTGCCTTTGTAATCTGGAATCAAAACAAGAAATATCGAAAATCGTGGGATGTAGCTTTAAAGCTGTTTTCTAAATACAATATAAAAAACACTACCCCAATTCCTGAAAACACAAAATGCCTTCTTTTTATGGGGGGAAAAATAAATGATCTTTATACTACTGTTTACGTAGACCGGATTGGGAGAAAGTATGGTAAGTTTATTACAAGTTGCAAATTTACACTTAATGAATCATTTAATTTGCCAGGATTTGAATTAAGCAGATTTGGCCAAAAGAATTTTGAAACGGGTAATTCAACATTTGATAAACAGTATAAAATACAAACAAGTGATCCTACTGGGATAAAAAAAATATTTTCAGACTCGGTTATTTCGCGTTTTATAGAAAAACAAAAAGAATTCTCTCATGGTAGCATTTCTTGTAATGGAAAATTTTTCATTTTTTCTTTTCAATACATTCTTGGTGAAAAGAAGACCGAAGAATTATTTTCCTGTTTATTTGAGCTTAGCCTCCTACTTATAGAAGAAGGAAGGAAAAAATAATCTTTCACTAAATGATTACTTTGTGAATATATCTACAATAATACAGCTGATAGCGCTTATTAAAGTAAGCATGCTTATTGGTTTGCCTATTATTATTTATTGCATATTCATAAAAAAACGGCATAATAAAAGGAATCAAAAATCATGGGATATTGCATTACAATCATTTATTAAATACAATATAAAAATTACTACCGTAGTTCAAACACATTATCTTTCTATAGCCGGAAAAACAAATAACTTTTTTGCTTCGGTAAATACAGAGGTTGTTTATACTTCACCAAATCGTTATTATTATTTAACGAGCTGCGCAATATCTCCTCATCATTTGTCAGGCTTACCTACATTTGAATTACATAGTAAGTGGGATAACAGAAAAAACAATTTAGAAATAACGGGGTTAGCCGGTATTAAAAAAATATTTTCTGAGCCTACGCTTTTATACCTTAAAGAAACAATTCCGAGTTTTTTGGAGTTGCATTTTATGTGCGATGGAAAAAACTTGCATTTCTCTTTTAAGCAAATTCTTGGCGGGGTAGACACAGAACAATTATATTGTCGTTTATTTGAACTTAGTATAAAGCTTATAGAAGATAGAAGATAGAAGAAATAAACTTCCAGTCCTCGTTGGTGAAGACACCAACAATTGAACACATAAAAGTTTGCGATTCTACACCATGACGAGCGAAAATTAAACAATCATCCTATACAACAAAGGCCTGCTTGGGGCAGCATCGTTTTCAAACGCAGCTACCTGTAAATCTAAAAGATAGGTGCCGTCGTAAATGCTGTTAGGTACATAGATTAGTTCCGTAATAGTACGTTGCGTGTTGGTGTTTTCAGGGTGCTGCCAAAAAGCCTTGTGGGCCAGTAAGGCGCCACCGTCTACTTCCTTATCAACACTGGGGGTATCAAACAACAAATGCTGCACGCCTTTTTCAACAATGTATTTCATGGCCTCTTCGTTAATATAAGCCGGGTTGGTGTTTGAGTAATCTTTATGTGTTTTTGCTTCTGAGTTTGAAAGCGTGCGTATGATCAAAGCTTCAGGGCTTTTATCCTGCAAAAATGCTTCCAGTATCTTTTTAGTGATGATAAGATCCCCGTTTGCCTCTTCCGGCAAAATGGTAATCAGCTCTGCCATAAACATAAACTGTTTCAGGCTTTTGTTTACCGAGTAAAATTCTTTACTGATATGCCCAACGCACTCGGTATGTGTTCCGTGTCCATGAGGGTTAAAGGTTATGTTCTTAAAATTGACCGATCCGCCCTGTGCCACCTCGCCTACCCAATCGCCCATGCGCACAGGTTCTATAACAGGCTCAGGTACATACCAAGCCTTTACGCCGCCTGCCGCAACGGGTAGAGAAATATCCATAGGCTTGGAAAGATCGACTCTGAAAGTTTTTTGTTTATAGGTTATGCTTGCTATCATATTGCGTAGTTATTTTTTAATTATTGTAATCCGGTGTTTACCCAAAGGCTCGGGCCATCTTTCTTTGTGTAAAATAAATCAGAAGCAATGCCATCGGCAAAATGCTTTCCTTGTTTGTTTAAAGTTATGACGTTTTGTTTTATTTCTATAAAGTTTTTTTGCTGATAAGGTTCCAGTTGCTTTAAGAAGTGTGTGATATATTTTTCCGCAAACATGTTTTTCATTTCTTCCAGATTGCAGCCCCACTCAGTACGCAGGCGGGTTAAAATATATTCGTTGTATTTATCATTGGCAGTTAAAATCTCTTCTTCATAAAAAGGCTTATTGTTTTCAATAGCCTGTATATACTGCGCGTTGCTCCGGCTGTTATACCTTCGTGAAAGTATGTTATACGAGTGTGCCGAAGGACCAATACCTAAATACGACAAGCCCTTCCAATAATTGCTGTTATGCTCTGCCATGAAGCCAAGCTTACAAAAATTAGAGATCTCATATTGCCTGAAACCGGCTTTTTCTGTTTCTTCTATAAGTATATCGAATAGTTGGGAGCTAAGCTCACTGTCTACATCTTTTTCTTTTTTCTCTTTAATGAGATGTTGTAATTGCGTGCGGCTTTCTACCGTTAGGTTATAAGAAGAGATGTGTTGTGTGTTTAAATTAAATGCTGTTCGCAAGGTTTTACGCCAGCTTTCAGGCGTTTGAAATTTACTGCCATAAATAAGGTCGATGGAAATATTATCAAAGTCTGCCTGCTGGGCCGTTTTAATACAGTCGAAATTTTGTTGCGCATTGTGTGCACGGTTCATCCATCTTAATTCGTCATCGTCAAAGCTTTGCAGGCCTATGCTTAAGCGGTTAACGCCCAGTTTTTTTATTTCCTGCAAATAGCTTAGTTCTGCATCTTCCGGATTCAGTTCAAAAGTAATTTCCGTTTTTTTATCTAAAGTAAATTTTAAACGAACTGTCTCCAATATCTGCTCAAGCTCTGAAATGCTTAAAAGGCTTGGAGTTCCGCCTCCAAAGTAAAGCGACTTGACTACCTGGTGTTCAAGATAATCTTTACGGGTTTCCAATTCTTTACAAATGGCATTTACCAGGGTTTTCTTGTTCTCCAGATTGGTAGAAAAATGAAAATCACAATACAGGCAGGCTTTTCTGCAAAAAGGAATGTGTATATAGATGCCACTCATACGGTAAAGATAAGAGAAACCTAAAAGAAGAAAAGAAAATGTTTACATCAAAAAGATCAACTAATTGTCGTGCAGATTCCGAAACAAGTTCGGAATGACCTCAACTATTAATGCACCAACAAGCCCTGCGCTTTCAGGTAATTAAGCTCGCTTAGTTTGGTGTTGAAGGCTGCCTGTGATAAGCGATATTGCGCGTCTTCGTAGCTTTGCTGAACGGTGCGGTATTCAATGTAATTCGATAAGCCTTGTTTAAAGCGCAACGCTGCAATGCTTAAATTCTGGTTGGCAAAATCAACGCTTTGCTTTTCAATCTCAATGATATTTAAATTGTTAGTAAAGCTTAAATAAGCCTGGTAAAGATTAGCTTTTTCCTGCAAGCGCGTTTGCTCTAATCTGAAATTATCTGAACTTAACAATACGATCTGATTTTTAATAGCGGTATGCGTAGTTAAGTTATTCAGCAAGGTCCATGAAAAAATAAACCCGGCATTAAAGCCGTAGTTTTGGTTTAAGCGCTGTAAGCCAATGTCGTTTGTAGTGCGCTGGTAGGTGTAGTTACCCGTAACACCAATTTTAGGCATACGGTTGGCTTTATACTCTTTCAATCCAAGCTCATCGATCTCTATTGTTTTTTTGCTGGCTAAGATAGAATTGTTGTTTTGATCTGTCGACTCCAAAGCCATTTGGTATTCAGGCTTTGTTTGCGTGATAATGGTATCTGGCACAGAGAACTCTGTATCAGGCGATCGTTTTAAAAGATTATTCAAAATGATGCGTTGGTCGTTCAGCAGGTTTTGCTGTTGAATGATCTGCACCTGGATATTGTTGTAATCGATCTGTGTTTGAAAAACATCTACGTTAGATCCTGTCCCCGCTTTTTGTTTTTGATCTGCTAATTTTTTTTGATCATCGCCTAATACCAAAGATAATTTCAAGGATTTGATGTACTCCTGTATACTGATCATTTGGTAATAAGCAGTAAGGCTTGCCAGTAAAGCATTTTCAACAGTTACACGATATTGGATATTTGTTAATTCTTCATTGCGGTTTAATTTTTTCTTAGTGGCAAACATTTTTAGTCCATCGAAAAAATACCAGGTACCTACAATAGAGGGTGCGTAGTTTGTAGAAGTAAGTTTTTGTCCATTCACATTCAGTGCCGGGTTTGAATAACCCAGTGTACTAATGGTTTGACCAATTCCCAAAGGAGTTTGCGGGCTACCGGCTGAAATGGAGATCTGCGGAAGCATCCCGGTAGATCCACCGTTTACAGTACCACCCGTAGATTGTCCGCCACCAACCAAACCAATGTTATTGTTGTTTTTGGCTACCTGTATGTTATTCTTCGCTATCTGAACATCAAAATTGTTTTCGATGGTAAGTTTAATAACATCTTCCAATCGTAGCATCTCCTGGCTTTTTACCGAAGATGCTATTAGAAAAATAAATAAAACAATAAGCTTAGATGTGTTTGTTTTCATATGCAATTTCTTTTACAGAGTCTGTTTCTTCGTATGTGTTTTCTAATTTCTTTTTGTGTGCTTTAGAGAGGTATGTGTACATAGCCGGGATTACAAACAGCGTTAATATTAACGAGAATAAGATACCACCCACTACTACAATACCCATACCCATACGGCTTTTAGCAGCAGCACCCAACGACATAGCAATTGGTAAAGCGCCTAATGCGGTTGCAATACTGGTCATTAAGATAGGACGCAAACGTGCGGTAGCTCCTTTTTGTATGGCTTCTACTTTAGTCATCCCCTGCTCTCTTAACTGGTTGGCAAACTCCACGATCAAGATACCGTTTTTGGTTACCAGCCCTATGAGCATGATCACCCCGATCTCTGAAAATATATTCAATGTTTGATTGAAATACCATAAGGATAAAAGTGCACCTGCCAAGGCAAGCGGTACGGTAAGCATTACAATGAAGGGATCTACAAAGCTTTCAAACTGTGCGGCAAGAATGAGGTAAATTAAAAGAAGCGCTAAGCAAAAGGCAAACATAATGTTCGATCCGCTTTCTGCATAGTCGCGCGAAGGCCCGGTCAACGCAGTTGTAAATGTTTCATCCAAAACCTTTTTAGCGATCCTGTCCATGGCATTGATACCATCTGCAATGGTTTTGCCCGGTGCCAAACCTGCTGAAACAGTTGCCGCTTCATAACGGTTGTATTTATATAATTGCGGCGGGCGGCTCAGCTCTTCAATCTTAACTAAGTTGTCTAATTGAATAAGCTCACCGGTTGCGTTGCGCACGTATAAAGATTTTACATCGGTAGGTGTTCCGCGCGAGTCGATGTCCAATTGACCCATTACCTGGTATTGCTTGTCGCTCATTACAAAATAACTGAAACGGTTTCCGCTTAAAGCAAGCTGCAGTGTTTGAGAAATATCCTGTACAGAAACTCCCAATGATTTTGCTTTATCACGCAGGATAGTAATATCCAGCTCAGGCTTGTTGAATTTTAAGTTACAGTCAACCCCCTGGAAAGTTGGCTCTTTATAAGCTTCATCCAAAAATTTTGGAAGGAATGCTTTCAGTTTATCAAAATCGGATGCCTGTAAAACGTACTGTACGGGTAAGCCTCCACGAGGGCCGCCACCGGCAGAGATGGTTTGTTCCTGCGATACAAATATTTTCCCTTCCGGAAATCCTTTGGATAATTTGGCTACATAATCTGCCCAAAACTGTTGTGATCTTTTGCGGTCTTCGGGTTCTTTCAGCATCAAACGCATAGAGCCCGAGTTTACGGCACCGGTACCAAAGGAAGGAGAAGTAATCGTCATAGCCATACGGCTGTCAGGTACACTATCATCAACCATGCGGCTAAACCTGTCCATAAAGCGGTTCATGTATTCATAAGATGCACCTTCGGGAGCGGTAGTGCTTATACGCAGCCAGCTTCTGTCGTCAAGCGGCGCCAGCTCCTGCGGAATGAATTTCATAATCACAACGATCAGCACCATCGATGCACCGATAATGAAAAGAGAGATCCAGCGTTTGTTTAAGAACTTGCCTAATGAAGCAAAATAATTATCTTCTAATCTTTGGAAGAAAGGCTCTGTCATTTCATAGAAGCGACTTTTCTTATGATTCTTGCTTACCATGTGCGCGTTCAGCATGGGTGTAAGCGTTAAGGATACAAAGGCCGATATTAATACAGAGCCTGCCATTACCACACCAAACTCGCGGAACAGCTGGCCTACAAAGCCCTGTAAGAAGATTACCGGCAAGAACACTGCTGCCAGGGTGATGGATGTAGATACAACCGCAAAGAAAATCTCTCTCGAACCTTTGTGTGCTGCTTCTACCGGATCCATACCATCTTCTATCTTTTTAAAGATGTTTTCGGTTACAACAATACCGTCATCCACAACCAGCCCAGTGGCGAGCACGATAGCCAGCAAGGTTAATACGTTGATAGAGTAATTCATTACATACATAATGAAGAAGGCTCCTATCAAGGCAACCGGCATATCTATCAAAGGACGGAAGGCAATAACCCAATCGCGGAAGAATAAATAAATAATCAATACAACCAGGATGATAGCGATGATCAAAGTTTCTTCCACCTCTGAAATAGCGCGGCGCACAAACTTGGTGTTATCCAAAGCGATATCCACTTTATAATCTTTCGGAATTTCTTTTTTAAGCTTTTCCATACGTTTATAAAATTCGTCGGCAATATCAATGTAGTTGGCACCGGGCTGTGGCACAAGCCCCAGGCCTATCATGGCAATGCCGCTGATCTTTAACGTGGTTTCAACGTTTTCCGGGCCAAGCTCTGCACGGCCCACATCGCTGAAACGAACCAGCTCGGTTCCGTTTGTTTTGATGATCAAATTATTAAAATCATCTACGGTGTTTAATCGGCCCTTGGTTTGTACGGTAAGTTCGTTACTAGGCCCCACTACTTTACCCGAAGGTGATTCTATATTTTCCTGGTTCACTGCATTCTGAATATCAATAGCGGTTAAGCCATACGCAGCCAGTTTAGAAGGGTCCATCCATAAACGCATGGCGTATTTTTTTTGCCCCCATACCTGTATAGTACTAACACCCGGAATAGTTTGCAAGCGTTCAACTAATACGTTCTCTGCGTAATCATCTACTTCTAATACAGAGCGTGTATCGCTTTGTACGGTCATACTGATGATGGCATCACTGTTGGCATCTGCTTTAGTAACGGTTGGGGCGGCATCAATATCCTGCGGCAACTGACGCAAGGCCTGTGCAACTTTATCACGCACGTCGTTCGCAGCACTTTCCAGATCGGCACTTAAATTAAACTCTACCGTAATAGAGCTAACACCTTGCGCGCTGGTAGAAGAGATGGTACGGATACCGTCAATACCGTTAATGGATTTTTCCAAAGGTTCGGTGATCTGCGATTCGATAACCTCAGCACTTGCACCCGTGTAATTGGTTCGCACCGTAATTACGGGGGGGTCGATAGCCGGAAACTCCCTTACACCAAGGAATTTGTAGCCTATCATTCCGAATAAAAGAATGATGAGGTTCATTACAATGGCAAGAACCGGCCTGTTTATACTGGTAGACGAAATACTCATTTTTTATTTCAGTTTTTTTAAGTTTTGAATTTTAACTCCAATGCCGTTTTTAAGCGCCATGATGCCTGAAGTTGCAATGGTGTCGCCTACGCTTAAGCCGCTTAAAACCTCAACACTCGAATCTGTACGAATGCCGATGGTTATCGGGATCAATTTTGCAATTCCGTTATGAAGCACGTAGGTTGTTTGTCCACGCAAGTCAGCTATAACAGCCATGCTTGGAACCACTACCGAGTTTTCTGAACGAAGAATTAAAGATACTTCTGAATATGATCCTGCAAAGATTTCATGTTTTTCGTTATCCACCAGGGCGCGTACTTTTAAAGCACGTGTGGTAGCGTCAATTTTTGGATCGAAGGCATATACTTTACCAATATACGTTCTGCCGGTACTGGCAATCTTTACACGCACGGTATCGTTAACATGCACTTGTGCCGAATATTTTTCAGGGATAGAGAAATCAATTTTCACTGGGTTCATTTGCTGAATAGACGCGATAATATCTGCCGAGCTAACGTAATTGCCTTCACTGATGTTTTTTAAACCTACTCTTCCATCAAAAGGCGCACGCACTTCGGTTTTAGCAATCATGGCCTGTGTAAGATCTATATCCGCTTTACCTTGTTGAACGGTAGATAAAGCTAAGTCATACTCTTCCTGGCTAACACCTTTAACAGCTAATAAGGCTTTCAAATCGCGTTCTTTTTCTTCATTAATGGTTTGAATGGCTTTTTGTTTTTCCAAAGTAGCCTGCAGATCGGCGTCGTTAACTTTAGCCAACAGCTCGCCTTTTCTTACTTCTTTGCCTTCTTGTAAGGGAAGCGAAATGATCTTTCCGGCGGTTTCCACGTTCAGCATAACCTCTTCGTTTGCCATTACACTGCCCGAAGAAAGGATCACATTATCCAGTTCGGATTTTTTTACAATGGTTGCACGCACCAAAGCTGTAGGCGCTTTAGCCTGTTTCCCATCGGCTTTTTTGTCTTTGGGCGACAAGTAAAATATTTTTAGCAACACCAGGGCTACTACAATTACAATAACTAAGATGAGTGTTTTTGGCTTCATATATTAGATGTTACTTTTTGATTTTTTCTTAATTTTAAAGACAAGGGTGTGAGACGAAGGAAGGTCTTCTACATTTTTAATGACTTTGTATAAAGAATTGTAAAAGGCTTCTATTTCTTTTGGCTTAAAGCCTTTAAAGGCTTCTGCATTTAGATCGTTTATAGTGGCATGTATAACAGGAAGTATCTTATGTGCCTTGGGAGTGAGCTTAATGAAATATTCGCGCCTGTCTTTGGGATTCTGAACGCGCTTAACCAGTCCTTTTTCTGAAAAACCATCGATCACTTTAACCATCGATACTTTATCTATTCGTAAAGAATCTGAAATATACTGTTGCGTGCAGTTTTCGTATTTTTCTATAAGGATCAGCACCGCAAAGCTCTTTTCCATAATGGTACCTTCCATCTTATGCAACAGGGCGCCATAATACGGCTTGGTAACCATTGAGCAGATTTTGCTTAATGGTAAACCTGCATAGATTTCCTTTTTAGACTCGCTCATTACAAAGCGCAAATATAGTTAATAACAAGAATAGTTAGTGTTGCGAACTATTAAGGAAGTGTTAAAGAAAGTGAAAGAAAAGAACGATATATCAAACATTAAGATTAGTCTATTCTTTGATATAAGGTAATACCCATTGCATAGAGTCAGGAAAGTTCATATTTAACTCTTGGTAATCGTAAGGACTAATTAATAGTTTATTTAAATCTGGGTTGTCTTTCAAAATAATCAAGGGGAATTCTTTAAGTCTTAAATATTCTAAATACTTTCCTATTAATTTTTGATTGTTTCTTTTTAGCCTATAATTTCTATTGTTTAGAACAAAAGAATAGTCAACCTCAATCCCCATTTTACCTGCATTTTCAAAAGAAATGATTTTTCCAGAAATAATTATTCCTTTAGACTTTAATAGAGAATTATTGTTTTTTTTAACTGTAATGCTAACAGCAATTAGAATTGCTAATATCGTAACTAGTAAACCAACGCTCCATGTCTTTACTGTATTCATCTATTTAATTTTACCTCGCCATATAGTGTAAACCTACGCTTTCTTTGCGGCGCATGGCGTGTTTTATAATAAGATAGCCTATACAGATAAGGTTACGCAACTCGCATAATTTTGGCGAGATAATGGTTTCTTCGTACAGCATTTCGTTCTCTTTATACAAAATTTCCAAGCGGTCGAAGGCCCTTTTTAGACGCAATTCAGAACGGACGATACCTACGTAGTTGCTCATAATTTGCTGTACTTCTTTTAAGCTTTGCGTGATCAGGATCATCTCTTCGGCATGCTCGGTTCCTTCGGCATTCCAGTTCGGTATGTTTTCTTTGAATGAAACGGTTTTTATTTTCTTTATTGCATCAAGCGACGCGTTATGTGCATAAACAACAGCTTCTAACAACGAATTACTTGCCAATCGGTTTGCCCCATGCAGCCCGGTTCGGGCACACTCGCCAACAGCATATAAATTTTGTATGGTTGATTGCGAATTCTTATCTACAATAATACCTCCGCATAAATAATGCGCGGCGGGCACAACAGGTATCATTACTTTAAACGGGTCGATATCCAGGCTCATGCATTTATTATAGATATTAGGGAAATGCTCGATAAAGCCTTTTCTGTCTAAATGCCGGCAATCTAAATACACATGCTCGTTTCCGCTGATTTTCATTTCGGTATCAATGGCACGGGCCACGATATCACGCGGCGCAAGCGAAGCGCGCTCATCATACTTTTGCATGAATTCTTTTCCATCAGCAGTGCGTAAAACGGCTCCAAAGCCGCGCACGGCTTCCGAAATCAAAAAGCTGGGCTGCTCGCCTGGATTGTATAAAGATGTAGGATGAAACTGAACAAACTCCATATCCTGCACATGCCCTTTGGCACGATATACCATGGCAATGCCATCGCCGGTAGCAATCAACGGATTGGTGGTGGTTGCATACACTTGTCCCACGCCACCCGTAGCCATGCAAGTGACTTTCGCAAGGATAGTTTCTACTTTTTGCGTGTGAATATTTAACACATAAACCCCATAACAGGTAATATCTTTTGTTTTGGAATTTACCAGTTCGCCCAAATGATGCTGCGTAATAATATCAATGGCGAAATAATGGTTTACAATAGTAATGTTTTTGTGCTCGTGTATCTTTTTGAGCAAAGCGCGTTCGATCTCTTTGCCGGTAGCATCTTTATAATGCAGTATGCGATGTTCACTGTGCCCACCTTCTTTGGCGAGGTCAAAATTTCCTTCGGATGTTTTATCGAAGGAGGTGCCTAACTCCATCAATTCTTTAATTCGTGCCGGGGCTTGTGTAACCACGGTACGCACGGCTTCCTCATCGCATAAATTAGCGCCCGCGTTAAAGGTGTCTTTTATATGCTTTTCAAAGTTATCGTGTTCGTCCCACACAGCTGCAATGCCACCCTGTGCATATTTTGTGTTGGTCTCATCTTCATTGGCTTTGGTAATGATCAATACCTTGCCGTGTTCTGCCACTTTAAGCGCAAAACTTAACCCGGCAATACCGGAACCTATCACTAAAAAATCGAACTTTCTTTGCATGTTAAATAGAGAAGACAAAGGTATGGATTTATGCAAAAGACTGCTTTATAATTTGGCTTTTGGCTTAGTTTGACAATGTATGTGTGCTTTATCTATACAGTATCCATATTATATCCATATAGTATGGTGTGTTATAATCGGAATTTTCAGGAAATAAAGGCAAATAAATGTCACCTAATGTCACTACGACTAGCATTAAGGTGGGAGTTAAGTACAGGTTAGTATAGAATACCTATACGGTAGATATAAAGTTTACCGTATCTTTGTAACGACATAATTAATTTGACAGCCATGGACGCACCCGAAATTCCTTATATGATCTACGCAGAATCAACACCTAACCCGGCTTCGATGAAGTTTGTGGCCAACAAGATGTTGCTGGAGGCGGGTGCTACGGCTCAATACAATAATATTACCGAAACAAAACAGGCTCCGCTGGCGCAAAAATTATTTGAATTCCCGTTTGTTAAACTGGTGTTTATTTCGGCCAATTACATTAGCATTACCAAACATGATTTTATAAGCTGGGACGATATTTTATTGGAGACACGCACGTTTATCAGCGAATACCTGAACAAAAAAAATCCGGTTGTGATTGCTTTGCCTTCTCAGGAAGTGGCGGTTGACAATTCGTTTAAAGAAACCAAAAGTGTGTTTACCGAACATGCGGCACCTAAAAATGAAGTAGAAGCTAAAATTATTGAAGCGCTGGAAACCTACATTCGCCCGGCAGTTGAGCAGGACGGTGGCATGATTGCATTTACCGGCCTGAACGAAGGCGTTGTGAGTGTACAAATGAAAGGTTCCTGCCAGGGCTGTCCAAGTAGTACCATGACACTTAAAGCAGGCATTGAAGGTTTATTAAAACGACTAATGCCTGAAGACGTAAAGGAAGTAGTGAGCGTTTAAGCTTTTTTTATTTTATGCAGGTAAATGTTTGAAACAATCAGGATAGCGAAAAACACCATCGGGCTTATTACTTTAGCGATCATATCGCCATTGCAATAATGCGCAATGGATGCTGAAATCAACACAATTCCAAACCCTGCATAGGCCCACTCTTTAATACGCGTTGGAAATTGCGGAATAAGCAATACCAATGCCCCGATTATTTTGGCGATACCCAGTTCAATCCTAAAATAATCCGGAAACCCAAAATGGGCAAAGCCGCTTGTTACTTCGGGGTTTGTAAAGTATTGAGAGCCGCTGAACAGCATCATGGCACCAAAAATTCCGGTTGTTATCCAATAAATGATCTTATTTTTTTTCATGGTTGAGTTTATTAGTATGGTACAAACATAAAGAAATCACTACCTTAAAAACCCTTACTATACTTTTGTATATCGCTATCCTCGATGAAACCGGCCTATAGTTTCAGGTATAAAATATTCCGCAATTTACTGCAAAACACCTATTCTTTTTCCAACTTCGCTGAAAAAGTCTTTAACCGCAGCAGCAGTGGCATCATCGCCCGTTGCTTTTTGAAAAGTATCGGTCAGTGTTAAAATATTTTGAATGTAAAACTTCTTCATTTCATCCACCATCATGTCTTTTGTCCACAGATCAATACGCAGGGTATTGTTTTCTTTCTCGTCCCATAGAGCAACCATCATGCTTTTGCATTTGGCAGCCTGGTTGGTTTCTGGCGATTGCCATTCGATATTTACGGGGAGATTATTTTCGTCTAAACTTACTTTAAAGGTTATTTCGCTTTGTTTCATTTTTATAATTATTGATTTGTTGGTTATGGTTACCTGATACTTGCTACCTGTATTAAGGTTTATATTTCGATTTGGCTAAAATGATCTGTGCTTCGGTATTCATTAATTGTTCTACCGTTACATCGGGGTTTTTATTCATATAAGACCGAACTACCTGCCAGCCTACATAAGCGGCAATGCGTGGCGGACAATCTTTACTGATAGCAGAAGTAAAAGGCCCATCGGAAATAAAAGGTGCAAGCTCTTTCAGGTCGTTATTATACAGGCGGTTTTTCTCTGTAAAATAGGCCCATAGATTTTTTTGAAAGGTTTTGCAGTACTGCATTTGTATGGTAGTGTATTGTATTTTAACAGAGTCTTCCACATCCGGCAAAGCTGCGTCTAATGCGTAATATAATTTTCCGTAAAACATCATGTGGTTAAGCAGGTTGTTCAGCTGCTCATTTTTATCATAACAGTGAATGAGCCAGCCTTTAACAGCATCGCAAACAATGTAATCTTTGGTCATGAAATGTGTTTTGTATTTGGGAAATTGCAGCATTTGATAATATTTGTTCTGAGCACCCAGGTACATATCCAAGCCCAGGCCCAGTGTGCTGTCGATAGTGGTGATATTGTAATTCCACCCCGAAAGAAAACATACATATTGTTTAGGCAAGACTGTTTGAGGTAGGTGATATTTTAAGTGCTTAAAGCCATCGGTTAATTGATCCTCTAAAGTTTTTATCTCTTCGTTTGTATATATTTTTTGTGTTTGGTTATACACGTCTTTTATCATATCATCCTGTACAAAGCTTCTAAGCGCCTTATACACTGAGTCATGTTCTTCACCGTGATTGATCACATTAAAAATAAAATCGTTGTAAAAGGCTCCGTACTTTGTTTTCATCTTTGGCAAAGCTGCTTCAAATGCATCGGGCTTGGTTGAAAACACATCCTGGTCTAAACGCAAAAGCTTTACATCCTGCATCTGCACTTTTGATACATCGGCATCTTTTAATTTGTTATGCGTACAGGAAGTGAAAACAACAAGCGAAAATGCAATCGTTAAAGCCTTAAACAGGGAGATTTTTTTCATTAATTTTAATTCTATCTTTGCGTTACAAAATTCAAAAAATAATCAGTATGAAAAAATTACTTTACACTTTTATTGCAATTAGTTTTGCAGGCTCGGTTTTGGCACAGGATGCTCCAGCGTCTAAGAGCGTGCGTTTTGGCGTTTTTGTACGTGGAACCCCAACCTGGTACGGGATGAGCAACAACAACAACTATTCTAAAGGCGGAGCTATATTCGGAGCTGGTTTCGGCTTAAACATGGAGTTTAGGATCACTGATGTAGTATCGTTCCAAACCGGTATTGGCGGAGATTTTGACGGCGGCAAAATAAAATACAATTACACTGTAGGCAACTTTAATCCTGCTAATGATTATGCAACGGGCTATATTTTAGATAAAACGCCTTCTTTGGTAGAAATTAAAGGCACCAGCCCATCTGATTATATAGTGGGATATGCTAAAGGTGATTACAGCAATCATGATTTATTGACTCGTCAAATTCATACCACTTACGTAACAATACCGCTTATACTTAAAATGAAAACCAAAGAAATAAGCGGGTTTAAATATTTTGTAGACTTTGGTGCAAATTTAGGTGTGTTGGCCAGTGCAAAAGCCACAGATTATACTACTGACGGAAACAGTTTTGCAACATTTAAAGGTTTAAGCATTTATAAAGACTGTATTCCTGTAAGAGTTGGTTTAAATGTAGGCATAGGCGCAGAATATCGTATAGCAGGAACTACCTCCTTGTTTTTAAGTGCAAACTATGTAAACTCGTTCATATCAACTGTAAAATCAAATTCGGTTTACAATGCCACCGGATATACCACTGTTAATGGAAACAGTGCGTTTATTTATGCTTCTCAAAAATTAAATACAAATGGAATTCAAATAAACATTGGGATTTTATTTTAACTAAATATAATTTCAAGATATACTAAAGCCTGGTTCTTTTACGAGCCAGGCTTTTTTGTTTATAGTTTTTTTAAAACATTAGCAATTACTTGCTTAGTTCAAGCCAAATTGATGTTAATTTAGGCAAATAAAAAATCACTCTTAAAAGATGAAACGTATAATCATTATTGCCATAATATCTTTTTTTTCGCTAAACGCCTTTTCACAAAAAATCACAGCCTTTTCTGCCGATTCAATCAAGTTCATCAAAGAGCTTGACAAATATTTCCAGGATAATTCTGCCAACAAAGAAGATGCTACCGCTTTTGTCGAGAATTTAGGTAAGTTTTGGAAAACGCCTTCTTACAGCAATTTCTATAAAAATTACGTGTATACTACCAGCAACAAAATGCTGGAGAAAAAATTAAAGCCTTATCCGTACTTTCAAAATTATTTAATTGCGGTTGCTAATTTCATTAACTCGGGCCAGCCAACAACAAACTTTGATGCATGGCAATCGCTTTTAGATAAGATCCTTTCTAAAAACAAAAACCCAAAACCTTTCAATGATTTTTTAGAAATGAGCGGCAACATTTTTGAAAGCGGTATGTTCTACAAAACTTCCAGCGTGCAATGGTATACCAACAGTACCAATTATAAATTTGATTACGACAGCTTGCCAAAACTGGTTTTTACAAACATTACCTTAACCGGGGGCAACCAGCGTAATGATTCTATAAGCATTGAAAATACCAGTGGTAACTATTATCCAACGTCGGCACATTTTTATGGCAAAGGCGGGATTGTAAGCTGGAAACGAACCGGGCTTGGCACAGACGTATATGCCGATGTAAAAAAATACAACATAGATTGCAAAGCAGGCGCATATAGTAGCGATTCGGCTGTGTTCCATGATTCACAATATTTCGACAAGCCGCAATTGGGTAAACTATCGGATAAGATAATCAATGAAAATGGCAAGGCAACATATCCGCGCTTTGATACCTATACCAAACGCCTCGAAATTAAAAGTGTAATTAAAGATGTATTGTATGACGGAGGGTTCTCTATGCGTGGAGCACAGTTTGTGGGAAGTGGCGATGTAACCAACCCAGCACGTGTTGTTTTTAAACGTAACAACCAGCGTTTTTTAGAAGTATCTGCTCGAAACTTCACCATGTCAGCCGACAAAATCACGTCTGATAATGCCGAAATAAAATTCATACTGGATAAAGATTCCATCACGCATCCGTCCTGCGACTTTAAATACCTGGCGGATCAACGCAAAGTATCTTTGATCAGGACCGAGCAGGGAATTCAAAAATCTCCTTTTTCAAACACATACCATAAATTGGATATGTATTTTGAAGAATTAGTTTGGAAGATCGATTCACCAAAGATTGATATTGGCTTTTTGGCTGCAAACCTGCAGGGACAGGCTTATTTTGAGTCGCAGGATTTTTTTACTGCAGAACGTTTCGATAAGCTGCGTGGCGAAGGGTCGGAAATAAACCCGGTTATAAAAATCAATCAATACTCAGAACAAAATGGAAAAATAAGAACGTTTACAGCTGTTGATCTTGCCAAATATATGAAGTGGCTGGCTGTAGACCTGCGCCCGATATTGATAAAAATGGCGGGCTTCGGATTGATCACCTATAACCCGGAAACAGATGTGATAACCATCAAAGATAAATTATTTAACTACATCAAAGCAAGCCGTAAGCTGGGCGATTATGATGTAATTACATTTCACTCTGTAATGCCCGGACAGACAAACGCATCCATTAATTTACTGAACAATAATTTTGATATGCGCATACATGGCGTAAAACAAATTTTATTGAGTGATTCACAAAAAGTATTTGTGTTTCCGGCAAAGCAGGAAATCATTGTGAAAAAAGGCCGCGATTTTACTTTTAGTGGTGTGGTTGCTTCCGGTAAATTGGAATATCATGGTAAAGAATTCTCGTATGATTATAATTTAAACAAAGTAAACCTAAAGCAGGTAGACTCTCTTCGTATTTATGTAACAGCATTAGAGCCGGAGCCGGATGGAAGCATTCCTTTTAAACGGGTGCAAACTGTTGTAGAGAACATCTCGGGAGAACTGGCCGTAGATAATCCCAAAAATCACTCGGGCAGGATAGACATTCCACAGTATCCTATCTTTAAAAGTTTTAAAGATTCATATGCCTTTTACGAAAAACGTTCTATACAACGCGGCGTATATAACCGGGATAAATTTTATTTTAAGTTAGATCCGTTTACTATCGACAGCCTGGACAACTTTAATAATGCCGCTTTAAAGTTTCAGGGTGAATTTACCTCGTCGGGTATCTTCCCCGTTTTCAGAGATACGCTTTCACTGCAAAAAGATTACTCGCTTGGGTTCATCCGTAAAACACCTCCGGGCGGATACCAGGTGTACGGCGGAAAAGGCAAATTTGAAAATGAAATTCGTTTAAGCAATAAAGGCTTACGTGGTGGTGGAGATATTACATTCAGTTCATCCGTAAGCAAGGGCGAGGATTTTATTTTCTTACCCGATTCGTTAAACGGTATCGCTAAAACCTTCGATATAAAAGAGCAGGAAAACCCCGATGAGTTTCCCCAGTCGCATGGCGATAAGATTTACATACACTGGATGCCCTATAAAGACCTGATGAATGCTTATGACACAGACACGCCTTTCTCTACATACAATAAACAGGCTGAATTCAGGGGGCGCTATGATTTGTCACCAACCGAATTATATGGAAAAGGAAAGGTAGATTTTCAACGGGCTGATCTGATCTCAACCAAAATCCTGTTTAAAGAAAAGAAGTTCTTTTCTGACACAGCCGATTTTCATTTAAAGGCATTTGATGAAGAAGGATTTACGTTTGCAACCAATAACGTAAACGCTACTATTGATTTTGAAAAACGCACCGGTGTTTTTGTCAGCAATGGAAAAGGATCTACAGTAAGTTTCCCAAAGAACAATTATATAAGCTATATGGACCGGTTTAAATGGTTTATGGATAGCGAGACAATTCAGCTGGGTGATGAGCAAAAGAAGATCGATGCTAACCTTGATAACGACCTGCAGTTAGATGCCCCGGAATTTATTTCGGTTCATCCGCAACAGGATTCCCTGCGCTTTTATGCACCTGCTGCAAAATATAACCTGCGTAAATACATTATTAATTGTATAAATGTGCCTTTCATCAATGTAGCCGATATGAAGATCTTTCCGGATAGCGGTAAAGTGGTCATCCGTAAAAATGCAGTAATGGATACTTTGAAAAATGCAGTAATCATTGCCAACTCGGTAACAAAATACCACACCATACGTAATGTTACAGCGTTTATTAACGGACGTAAAGGTTACATTGCACAGGGGGATTACACCTATTTTGATGAAAATGAAAAACCTTACAATATACATTTTGCCAAAATACAGCCCGATACTTCGGGGCAAACAATCTCTGAAGGAGAAATTCCCGAAAAAGATAACTTTAAGTTTAACGACTTCTTTAGCTATGCCGGTAAAGTGTATTTAAAAGCTACCAACCAGTTTTTATATTATGACGGAGGCACGCGTATATTGCACACCTGCCGTCTTGGAAAATCGTATTTAAAGTTTGAAGGAGAAATAAACCCGAAAGAGATTTTAATCCCGATTCCGAAAGAACCAAAAGATGTAAAAGGAAATTTTGTTGGTTCGGGCATTATTTATTCGCCTGATACAAACATGGTCTATTCGGCATTTTTATCTCCGCGAACCACCAGCAAAACGGATAAAGACATTTTACTGGCAGATGGTTATTTGGGTTTTGACAGAGAGAAGAAAGAGTATAGGATTTCATCTAAAGAAAAACTAATTGAAACATCTTTGCCCGGAAATTACCTGAGCTTAGGTACCACTAACTGCCTGGTTTACGGCGAAGGTAAATTAGATATTGGCGCAGACTTTGGCCAAGTAAAACTTACCGCCGCAGGTAACGCCACACATAACACTATCAATGACAGCGCGCGGTTTGACCTGCTGATGGCAATTGAGTTTTTCTTTGACAAGGGCGCCATGAAAAAAATGGCTACTGATTTTGAGGCCTATGCCAATACACTTGACCCATTTGATTTTAGCCGTAAAACATTTGAAAAAGGGCTGGCTGAAATTTTAGGAAAAGAGCGTGGCGATAAGGCTTTATCTGAATTGAACTTATACGGCAACTACAAAAAATTTCCGGATGAGTTTGAAAAATCCATGTTTTTGGGTGATGTGCAAATGACCTATAATAAAAAGACAAAATCATTTATTTCTAATGGGAAAATAGGAGTAGCTAACTTGTTTAAGAATGAGATTTACCGTTATGTGCCGGGCTTTATTCAAATCAAAAAACAAAAAGCAGGCGACGTGCTGGACATTTATTTTGAATTAGATCAAAGCACCTGGTATTACTTTAATTATTTTAAAGGCGTAATGAGCGTAGTATCCAGCAACCAGGCCTTTAATACAGAAGTTAAAGAGGCTAAAGACAAAAAACAAAAAGTGGATAAAGGCCCTTCTTATCAGTTCAATACTTGCAGTCCGAATAAGAAAGACCAGTTTGTAAAAAAACTAAAACAGTTAACCGGCCAGAAGGATGATGAATAAAACATGGCATTCATAGACCTTAAAAATAAAACAACCCGTTTTTTTGTTTTAGCCGCTGTGTTATACTTAGTGTGGTATTTGCTGTATGAGTTAATTGTCAAACCCTCTTCGTTAGTTGACGAAAAACTGATCAGCCTGATTATTGCCAATGCCGGTTTTGTGTTGAAATTACTTGGGTATACCGTATACCAAAGCATGGAAGACAGCAATATGCAACTTATTGGCGTAGACGGCGCACACCCGGTGTGGATCGGTAGTCCCTGCAATGCATTAACGCTATTTATGTTTTTTGCTTTGTTTGTGGTTGCTTTTCCGGGCAATGCAAAGAAGAAGCTTTGGTTTATTCCCTTAGGCATTGTTATTATACATGTTGCCAATGTGCTGCGTGTTATCGGCCTTGTTTTAATAAACTATTATGCTCCGCAATATCTTGATTTTAATCATACCTACACCTTTACCATTTTGGTATACGGTATTATTTTTGGTTTGTGGATGTGGTGGGTAAATACCTCTTTACGAGAAATTAAGGCTAATGAACAGAAAAATTAAGATAGCCCTGTTCGTCTTGTTATTAGTTGCACTGGGCTTTTGCAGGGAAACCCTGTTTGTAACTATCAATGCCGTTTTGTATAATAAATACTTTGACACAACCGATCACTTGGGGTATTCGCTGGAACCCTTTCTATCACTCTTTTCGTATAATACGCTTTATGTTGCCAAGTGGTTTATTACACCCTTTTTTGCCTTTGTGTTCTGGTTTACGCAAAAGCAGTTCTTAACGTTTCTTTTCCATGAAAAAAAAACAAACCGATGGTTAGGCATACTGTATCTTTCGTTATTTTTACTGGCAGGAATTTTTTTTGTAGCAGGCTGGGCTTTTGGAAATATAACACAAGGCTATACGTTTAGCAGGTTGTTTATGGGCTTATTGCAATCGCCGGCAGCATGTATGATTTTAATTCCGGTAACGTATCTTTACACGAAAACTAATAGCAATCAAAATATATAAACTATGAAAAAAGATTCGAAAATTTTTTCTTTGATTAAAAAAGAACAAGACCGCCAAACGCGTGGCATAGAATTAATTGCTTCGGAAAATTACGTAAGCAATGATGTGATGAAAGCAATGGGGTCGGTCCTTACCAATAAATATGCAGAAGGCTTGCCAGGCAAACGTTATTACGGCGGTTGTGAAGTGGTTGATGAGGTTGAACAAATTGCTATTGACAGAGCTAAAGAATTGTTTGGCGCGGCATGGGTAAACGTGCAGCCACACTCGGGCGCACAGGCAAACGCGGCAGTTATGCTGGCTTGCTTAAAACCAGGTGATACTATTTTAGGGTTTAATCTTTCTCATGGCGGGCATTTAACACACGGCTCTCCGGTAAATTTTAGCGGTAAATTATATCGTGCTACTTTTTATGGTGTAGAAGAAAAAACCGGGCAGATCAATTACGATACACTAAGAAAGACAGCTCAAACCGAAAAACCAAAGCTGATTATTTGCGGGGCATCTGCTTATAGCCGCGATTGGGATTATGAAACCTTACGCAAAATTGCGGATGAGGTTGGCGCTTTGTTATTGGCAGATATCTCGCATCCGTCGGGATTAATTGCACGTGGTTTATTAAATGACCCATTGCCGCATTGCCATATTGTAACTACAACTACACACAAAACATTGCGCGGTCCTCGCGGTGGAATGATCATGATCGGTAAAGATTTTCCAAATCCATGGGGTGAGAAAACTCCTAAAGGAGAAATTAAAATGATGAGCGCTTTGCTCGACTCGGCAGTATTTCCGGGAACACAGGGCGGCCCGTTGGAACACGTTATTGCCGCTAAAGCGATTGCATACGGCGAGGCTTTAACTGATGAGTATATGCATTATTGCGTGCAGGTTGTAAAAAACGCGCAGGCGATGGCTAAAACATTTGTTGAGCTGGGCTATAAAATTGTTTCGGGTGGAACGGATAACCATTGTATGCTGATCGATTTGCGCAGTAAAAATCTTACGGGAAAAGAAGCTGAACATGCTTTAGGCGAAGCAGACATTACAGTAAATAAAAATATGGTTCCGTTTGATGATAAATCTCCGTTTGTTACTTCGGGCATACGCATTGGTTCTCCTGCTATAACTTCGCGCGGGTTAAAAGAAAAAGATTGTATTAAAGTTGTTCAGTTGGTTGACCATGTTTTAAAGAACAAAGACAATGTAAAAGAGCTGGCTAAAACAAAAGCTAAGATCAATACCATGATGCGGAAGTATCCTTTGTTTGCGGATTAATCGACCTCACCCCCTAACCCCTCTCCTTTATGAGAGGAGAGCATAAAATGAAAAAAAAATTATTTAAATATATTTTACCCGCAGCGATGGTTGCGGGTTTTTTATGTTTCTTTTTTTACGATGCGATTCATTATATCACCAATATCGACGATAGCTTTAATGATGAGTATGTGGGCAAGCTGGGGATTGTAGATGCAGGTAAATTGTTTTTCTCTAATATAAACGGCCGTTGGTTCAGCCATATTATTACAGCTATCGGGTTTGCATTTTTGAAGCACAATTATACCTACTATGCAATTTATGTAACGGCCATGATGTTGCTTTTTGTAACGTCTGTAAGTGTATTATATAGAACGTATTTTCATGTCTTTGTAAGGCAGGAAGTAAGCGTAAAACATTCTTTTGCTTTTGCTTTTGTGTTTACTGCGGCGCTGTATTTTTTATTGTTTGTGGGCAGGCAGGAAATCTGGGCATGGGTTAGCTCGGCCAACAATCATTTGCTGAGTGTTATACTTTGTGTTTTTCTTTTCTGTCTCTTGTTGCAGGAAAATGATTCTCTTCTTAAAACAATTGCTGTAGTTATGCTTGCCGCCGCTATTGGTGGATTGAACGAGGTGAATTCGGTTTGTTGTGTGCTGGCTATTATGGGTTTGTTTCTTTTGCAGTGGTATTATTATCCTCAATTACATATTTCGAAGGCAAACATGTTGCTTGCAGTTGTTGTTATTGGTGTATCGCTCTCCATTAATGTTTTTTCGGGCGGGTATGAAAGCCGGATGAACGGTTTGCCGAATTTTACTTTGACTCAATCGATAAAAAACACGGTTCACACATTTGCTTTGCCGCTTATGCAATATAGGCATCTTGTTTTGCGCTTGTTTGCTTTGCTTTGTTTTTTGTTTTTTATAGGAACAAATTTTTCTGCTTTAAAATTCTCTCAGAAAGATATCCGTGTGGTGGCAGGTTTACTCGTTATTATAGGCGTATCTTTCTTTTTGCATTGCTTTATTTTAAGTGATATTGTTCCGGCACGGGGGGAGGTTTGGGGATATATGCTTGGGTTGTTTATTTTGGCAATTAAAGCCGGGCGAAACCCGATCGGGTAGTTGTTCTTACCATCAATTGTAATATCATACATAACAAATGATTTTTAGAGAAGTTCTTTCAAAAGAACTATACAAAATAGCAAGGATTGACAGAGGTGAAGAAATATCTGAGGTTTATATTTTCCAGGGAGGTAAATTGCTATTACAGCCTCAGTATGAGACAGTGCAGGGTTTTGATCAAGCTGAATTAGACATGATCATCGTTTGTCAAAATAAAATATTAGCCGAAGGGGGTCATATATTTGGAGCTTTTATAGAAGATCAATTAATTGGAGTTGCCTCGGTTGAAAAAAGAAAAAGAGGCAAACATGCTGACTTTTGCAAAATGGATATTCTATATGTTCATCGTTCATTCAGGAGAAAAGGAATTGCTAAAACATTACTGGAAGAATGTAAAAATACGGCGCTTAGCTTTGGAGCAAAGAATCTTTATATATCAGCAACTCCAACCAAAGCAACGGTTGATTTTTATATGCAAAATGGAGCTGTGCTTGTTCAGGAATTTGATTCGGAATTGTACGAAATGGAGCCTTTAGATATTCACTTGCAATTGCCATTAAATACTCCTTAAAAAACTACAGTGAATTTAGAAATGCAATCACAGCGTCCCTGTCACTTTTAGGAAGGTTGGTGAAAAATGTTTTGCTGTAGCTTGCCTGTCCGGCATGCCATAAAATAGCTTGTTCTAATGTAGTGGCTCTGCCGTCGTGTAAAAAAGCAGTTTGCCCGGTTACAACCTGTGTGAGGCCAATACCCCATAAAGGACAGGTACGCCACTCACTGCCTGAGGCATTATAAACTGCGCGTCCGTCAGCCAGGCCGGGGCCCAGGTCGTGCAACAACAAATCGGTGTAAGGATGTATGGTTTGATTAGATACTTGTGGTAAAATTACATTTACATCGGTTACCACTGTTGGGCGATGGCAGCCTGCGCACTTAGCTTCTTTAAATAATTGTTCACCACGCATCACTGTTGGGTCGGTAACATTGCGGCGGGCAGGCACAGCAATCGTTCTCATATAATATACCAGGGCATTTAGTAAACTATCGGTAATTTCAGGATGCAATCCGTCATCGTAATATTGAGACTGGTTCACACAATTCTCTTGCGGAAATAATTTGTTGGTAATGCCAATATCCTGGCTCAATGCTTCGGCTACCTGTTGCTCCACGCTTGGGCGTTCGCATTTATGGCCAAATCTTCCTACAGATAACTGGTTTTTTACCACATCCCATACATATTGCACCTGGCCGCTAATGACATTTGTATCTGTACGCCATTGGTTTGCCATTGATGTAAGCGTGGCATCTCCAATGTTTTCTAACAAGCCTAAACCAAAAACAGCGGGTGCCATACGTGGTGATATTTGTGCCCCAGCCAACGTACCACCCGGATAAATATGGGTAATGTTATAAGTAGGTGCTCTTAGTATAGCGGTAGAACCATCAGGATAGGTAAAGGTTTGATTAGTATAGGTAACACTATAATCGGCTTCTTTGGGTTTGCCATAACTGCTGTTGTTTTGCAACTGATTACCAAAGCCAGGAACATCGGCCGGGGCGCCATGCTCATCCACGCCGCCATTACTAAGCAGCAGAAAAAAAGATTCCAAACCGGCTGTTTGCCCTGCCTGTGGAGGCACGCCGCTACCCTGCGACTGATGGCAACTGCCGCAACTAATATTATTAAATAATGGGCCGATGCCAGGGTTAACATGCGCCGGAGCTGTTACAAAAGCCGAGCTGAATTTGCTATCGCCAATATCATGTATCAGCTGGTCATGCGCATTTAATCCAAAGAATGATTGGTCAAAAGCTCCTGAACCTGCGTTAAAGGTTGTCTGCGACCCCCCGCTTAAACGGGGGTCTTGCTCGCTTTCAGGAAAATCTTTAGCCTTACGACAGGCTGTCGAAAAAAACAAAACGGTCACCAGTAAGCAAGTGTATTTTAAGCCGTTATTTATCATTATTAAAAACAGAAAGAATGCCGCGCTTTTGCCATGACATTCTTTCCTTTAGTATTATTTAAAAAACTTTAGTCTGTAACATATTGGTTCATAAAATCTGCAAGATCATGGTTGTTATTAGGCACACCGTCATCAAGCACATCTTGTAGATCCCTGATAGCATTCATAATATTTGAAACCTGTGTTCTTTGCGACACTACTGCTTGCCCGAAAGGAACCGTTGCGGTGCTGAATGAATTTATAGCAGCATTTAATTTGCTTTGTATAGTATTGTCTAATGTAAGGTTTTTTGCAGCAACCAGGTCGTGCATACTATGTCCGTTTGCAGAGCCTTTGTAAGTAGACAGGTATACATTTTTAATGCCGGCAATATTGTCTGTAAAATCATTCCAGGAATTATTGCTGAAAAAAGATTCTTGCAAAGTCGGGTCCTGTGTAATATAAACACTATTTATTTTTCCGTCGCTGGCATTTCCACCAACCTCTTCGCAAATACCACTCATTGCACCAACCAGATCAAGCAAAGCTGCTTTATGCGTTGGATACGTTGGGTTAGCTCCTGCAGTATTTAATACCGTTGCATAATCGTTAGATGAGCCTACTACATAGCTGTTTTTAATTTGCGTAACTACATCAACCATGTTGGCAGTAAGCGCGTGTAAATATTCTTTTTTACGAGGGCCTGTAGGCGTAGTGGTTGTAACCGTAAAAGATGCGGCTGTGGCTGCACCGGTTGTACCAAAAATCAAATATTCTACCGGGTGAAATCCTTTTAAAGAAGGCTGTAAGTTATTAATATAATTCACATCCAAAGTAGTACTGCTGTTAAGTATAGAATCAAGTTCATTTTGTTCTACCGGCCAGGTATCAATATTCGGGTCTAAGTTTTGTGTGGCAATAGGCCCTATTAAAAATCCTTCTCCTGATTCGTAGGCTGCACGCATCGCTTTCCATGATGCCCGCATGGTATTCAGGTCATTGTCATTGGGATTAGCATAAAAAGAAGCCTCTGCCGTTTGAAAGGTAACCGCATTGTTATACATATCCGTATAATCAGGCGCGGCAACATGCGTGCAAAAATCAGCGATCACCTGTGCTGATGTTGGCGTAGACGCTGGCGTAGGATCTGTTGTCGTTTTATCTTTATGGCAGGCTGTTGTACTGATCAAAGCTGCCGCACTTAATAAAGCTATATGTTTTGTTTTCATGGTGGGTTTTATATGATGTTAATGATTAAGTTATCTGCGTTTTCAGTTACGGTATACTTTTTTAATTCATGTACAGCGGGACCATTAGTTACTTTGCCTTCCAGGTCAAAAGTGCTGCCGTGTGCGGAGCAGTTCAAGCCTTTGTCATTAGCGATAACCGGGTTATCCTGGTGCGTGCATTGCATGTATAAAGCGTAATAGGTATTGTCCTTATTTTTTACAAGTAATACATCATATTGCAAATCATCATTACGTAAAACAAACAGGTTTTTTTCGGGGGCTAGTTTTCCTTTGCCAATTACAATGTTTTTATTTACTGAAGATGTGCGCAGCATAGGCAACGAAGTACAGCTTTGAAGCAACGTTAACGGAAATGTGCTCATCAGCGATAATACACCACAAGACACACAAGCATTCTTTATAAATTCTCTTCTTTCCATTTAAAAACTATATGCTATGCCAAGCTCTACAAAGGTTTGTTGCGGCACATAAGGCGCAGCCGATGGGTTTGGGTTAATAATTAACGCTGTATTATAATTCCCTGTGGTTAAAACCTGCACATCAGCTTTTATTAAAACACCTTGTACGGGCTGAAAAGATACACCACCCGTTACATAGCTTTTTTTCCAGGCATCGTTACGGACACCGTTAACAGGCACTGTAGCATTCAGGTCAAACGATTCATAACGGCCAAAAACATTTAGCTTCTTATTCTCAAATTTTGTTTTGTGTAACAGGTTGTAACCAGCCTCTACATAAAAACCATTCATAGAAGAAGGCGTATTATTGGCGTATGCCCTGTTTATATATTGTGCATCGGGTATGGTAATGATGCAGCCCAATGCCTTTGCATAAAAGCCTTTGCTCAGGTATTGTGCATTGGCTTCAAACACGCCAATAGGTGTGCCAAATGCGCCTGAGTTCAATTTCAAACTGTCTGCGCTACGAGGTGATAAGCCAACGCTTCCGCCATAATAGCCTGATACCTGGAAACGAAAGTGTTTGTAATAATAAAGTACCGCCGCATTTACCGCCAGGTTAGATGCTGTTGCGCTACTGCCTTCAAAACGGGCGTTTACAATGCCTTGCCCGCTGCCCATACCCTGAGCCCTTAAGCCATTAATTAAGCCTGCGCTTAAATTTAGGCCTGGTATGCGCGGCACACTGTAATAAATGCCAATGCCAAGCTCTCTCCAGGTAGCAGGAATTAACTGTGTTTCTAACTGCGGGCGTGCTACCGAATTGAACGTAGTAGGTAAATGGTTTTCGTTTATGATGCCTATGCGCGGAATGAACAACCCGGCAACTATGTATAAATCTTTGTTGGCATTAAATTTCAAAAATGCCTGTTCCAGTGAAATTTCTCCAAGGCTGGTAGGAGATACTTTTGCATTCTCTATTTCCGTCTCGGTAAACAACGATACCTTTTTTCCAAAGCGGTGCCCTAAAAACACAACCACCCGGTCTAAATTGGCAACCGCAGTTTGAAAATGCGTATTGTATTTTAAAGAAGCTTCACCATAGCCTGATATTACCGTGGGGCTGCTGCTGCGCACCAATCCTGCATTTAAGGAGTCTTCACGGGTTATTACCTGTGCGCTTACTGTTAAGCTGCAAACAAGAAAAAATAAATAAAGATAAGTCTGTTTCATTTGAGGTTGCAAAGTTTAGAATAATTCTAAATAAGCAAATACCCCGAATAGGGTAAATTTCTCAAATGTGTTTTTTAATACGCTTCAGGCCTTAAGCGGCTGCCTAGAATTTATACGAAAATCCTACGCCAAGCACCTGTTTAAACTGCACACGCGGCCCTACCAGGCTGCCATCTGCCTGCGCAATTTTTACGGAAGGATCGTAAATTAACTGGGTGCTGAAAGTGGCACTGATGTATTTATTTACTTTCATAGCCAAAAGTGTGGTCCAGTTTACATATAAATTCTGCGGGTTATGAAGGTAATCGCTAAACACCTCTGCCATAGTGCCAAAGGTTACGTTCTGCATAATTTTGCGCTGGTATTGCATTTTTGCATAGCCTCCAAACTGGTAACGCACGTTTTTATAAGGAGTGATCACAATTCCGTTAGGATCTACCACCTCGGCCTGAACGCCGTATGCACCCTGGCGGGCAAGGTTATTATCCCCAACGTAAGTTATACGCGCAGTAGCCGGAGAAACAAAGAATGATAAATTAGAATCTACCTCAAAATCCATCCCCAGCGCCACTAAAGCATAAGCAGGTGCTAAAAAATTTGATATTTTGGTAGAATCGTTCGGGTAGTTATAACCTGGTGCAAACTGGGTTTTAAAATCTGCTAAAGCCGAGTAATAGGCCTTTTTAAATGCTTCTCTTCCCACTTTAGAAGTAAGCTGAATGCGGTCATCCGTCTTTAACCAGTCTTTGCTCGATCCGTTTTTAATTACACCATAAGCCAGGTTTATATTGGTGTTCCAAATGACTTTATTTTTATGGTAATTAAAAAACAGATTTACCAGTCCGCCCACAGAAATAGCCCCCTGGCCCCCGGCAGCCCAGTTTGTAAGCGATACTTCCTGCCCGTTAAGTGATATCACGCCCCCGTGTTTCCAGTGTTTGGAAGAGGTATCTACAATAGCTTTCATAACGGCAGCTTCTGCTTTTAAAGCATTTGCATCTGCTTTAGTGTCTTGTGCTTTAACACATGTAATGCTTGCTATAAATAACAAGCAAGCCCCAACAAGAGTAGTTGTTTTTTTCATTCGATTTGATTTTTGGTATATATATTACTTTTTGGTTTTCGGTTGTATTTGCCTTTGTTTAGACATTTCTTCCAGCCGTTGTTGGAAGTTTGATTTTTTTACGGGCTTTTTCATGTGGGTTTCTATCTCTGCGCGAATTTTTTTATCATCAATAACCTTGCGCATAATCATGGTTTGAGCAAAGGTAATTACGTTAGCCAGGAAGTAATACCAGCTTAAGCCAGACGAATACGAGTTCATAAAGCTTAAAAAGATAACAGGCATCAAATACATCATTACTTTCATGCCCGGCATTTGTGTTTGCGTATCAGGTGTTAAATATTTTGCATTCATCCAAGTGTAAGCAATAGTAGATGCAAACATTAATAGGGCAAATAGACTCACGTGGTCTCCGTAAATACTGTTTAAAATAGGTACATGCCCAAAGGTCCAGATAGAATCATACGTAGATAGATCGGCAGCCCATAAAAAAGCTTTTTGGCGAAGCTCGATCGACGCCGGAAAGAAGTTTAACAAGGCAATTAATATCGGGAACTGGATCAATGCAGGGATACAACCTGAAAACGGGCTTGCACCGGCGCGTTTATAAAGCGCCATATTTTCCTGGTTCTTTTTCATTGCATCAGCAGGGTCCGGAAACCTTTTGTTAATGGCATCCAGTTCAGGCTTTAATAAACGCATTTTAGTAGATGACATATATGTTTTATACGCAATAGGAAATAACAGCGTTTTTAAAATAACGGTAAGCATTAAAATAATCAGCCCATAGTTTACAGCCGATTTTGCTCCGTCGAACGCGTTAAACACCGGTATTACCAGCCAACGGTTAATCAGGTTAAAAACAGGCCAGCCAATGTTGATCATTTTTTCCAGGCCTAAGTCATACTGCTTTAAAATATTGTATTGGTTAGGCCCGAAGAAATAACGCATTTCGTAACTTTCGCTTGGGTTATGCGCAAAAGGTAAATTCAGTTCGGTTCTCATCCGTTTTACATGCGTTAGCGAATTTTTATCGGCCGAAGTTTTCACAAAAGCTCCGTCTTTTAAAAATCCTTTATCACAAATAATAGCCGAAGTAAAAAATTGTTGTTTAAAAGCTACCCATTTCACAGGCGCATCGGCAATGCTTTTTTCATCGTCTTTCCCCGGATTGATGTAATCCGCGTCTTCATCATTAAATTTCCAGTAAACGGTAGAGTTTTGTTTTTCTTTTTCAATATGCTCTTCCTGCGAAGGTGTAAGCATGTTCCAGTTAAAGGTTAGCTGGTCGGTATTTTGAGAAACAATATTTTGCATGCCCACCATTTTAACCTGGTAGCCCAGTGTGTAGGCATCATTTTTTAACGTATAAACATATTCAATATAGCTTCCTGCATTGGCAGTCGGTAAACGCAGGCTTATTACCTGCTCATCGGCAGTTTTCTTTACATCGCTGGCAGTAAAATAAAGGCTGTCGGTATGGACCTGCAAAGTATTGTTATAGGCCAAAAACACTAGCGATTGTGAAGATGAGTCTGCGTTATTAAAAAGTTCAACTTTTGTTTTTTTATCCGGGCGTGTGTATTCTTTCAGTTCAACCGTGGCAACATTCCCACCTTTGGACTGTAGGACAACTTTTATCTTGCTGTTCTCTAAAACAATTTGTTTGTTCTCTCCTTTGGCAGCAACGGCAAAATCCTTATATGTGTTCTTAAGATTTACCTCTGCTACCGAATCTTTATTAAGATGAATCTGCGCAGAATCTGCTTCCTTAACCGATGCAACAGCCGCCTGGGCTTCAGCTTTGGATCGTTCCATAGCGTCCACCGTCCGTAAAGAATCCTGAATTTGCTGCCTTCTTTTTATTTCTTCGGGTTTTGGTTGATTATACCAAAGCCATCCTATTAAAATACCTCCTATAAGTAACAATCCTAAAAGGGAGTTCCTGTCCATGTTTTCAAAAATTAAAGCCGCAAAGATATACATTTTTAGGGCTTTAAAACAGAATAGATAGGTGTAAGCTTTATTTAAAAACCACCTAAAATTCTAAGGATTTCCCCGAAAAACCATTTAAATTTCAATTTAAACTCTTTAGCGCTTGCTGCACCTCCAGGCACATGTTTATCAGCTTGTTCACTTTTGGTATATATGCATCAAAGGTTGTATCGGTTATCAGCTCTATTTGCTTGCTAAGCTCCGTAATTTTTGGCAGGTTAAAATAAATGAAAGAAGATCGTAGCCGGTGTGCAACATCTTTTATTTCGATGTAATCTCGTCTATTCAAACAAATCCGCAACCTTTCCGTTTGCGTGTATAACTGGTTTATAAAGATCTTCTTAAGCTCTTCGGCTCCTTTTTTATCCCCCCCGGGTAACACTCACACCTGTCTCTGTTCCAATCGGCACAGGCACAAACATCTACCTGCTGCAGGTCGAGTTCTTTCAATTGGTCAACGGCGTTCAGTACACGCTCAATAACGACACAGCCAATGCGCTCGAAATTGTGCAGGTAGCCTAAGCAAAATAACATCCCCCTTCCTTCTTAAGGTGGGGGATGTTTTAATGCAACATGATCACTTCCGGCAAAGAAACATTCATAAAAAGAATAAACCCATGTGGAACAACAATCACAATACTGCGTTAAATACCCTGTCAGGCACTTTGCTTACTGTTCTAACAAACATAACTTGCCATGATATAGCTAAAACAGTTGTTTTGGCAGGCATAGGCGCTTCGGTCAGTTTTTTGGTCTCGCACACATTAAAATGGTGCATCAAAAAACGCAAATAAATCTTCATAAACGGGTTGCATAAAGCAGCCCGTTTTTATTTCCTTCTATATAAAGTGCACCTTGCAACACACATATTTCCTACCTTTGCTTAAATTTCCTAAAGATGAATTTAGATTTTAAAAACAAGCGCGCGCTGGTAGCCGGCAGCACACAAGGCATTGGCAAAGCAGTAGCAATAGAACTAGCCTTACTGGGCGCCAACGTTACCTTACTGGCACGCAACGAAGAGGCCCTTAAAAAAACAAAAGCAGAGCTTAATACCGATAAAGGCCAGCAGCATTCATACATCGTGGCCGATTTCAATATGCCCGAAGAAGTCAGGAAAAACGTAAACCACTACATACAACGCCAGGGCACCGTAAACATCCTCGTAAATAATACCGGCGGACCTCCGGCAGGACCTGCCCATGCGGCTGGCACAGATGAGTTCCTGTCTGCTTTCAACAACCACCTGATCTGCAACCACATTTTAGCCCAGGCCTGCCTGGACGGCATGAAACACTCCGGCTACGGGCGCATCATCAATATTATTTCCACTTCGGTAAAACAACCTCTTCATAACTTAGGCGTTTCTAATACCATACGCGCAGCCGTGGCCAACTGGTCAAAAACCTTGGCTAACGAGCTTGGAGCTTTTGGCATAACCGTTAACAACGTGCTGCCGGGCGCTACATATACACAACGCTTGCAAGGTATTATAGATGGCAATGCTATTAAAAACCAGCGTCCTTTAGAGGATGTAAAAAATGATATGCTGAAAGAAATCCCAATGAAACGCTTTGCCGAAGCGGCTGAAATTGCCAATGCGGTAGCGTTTTTGGCCAGCCCTGCAGCAGCCTATATCAACGGGATCAATTTACCGGTTGATGGCGGAAGAACAGCTTGTTTATAATTCAGGTTAAGTAACAAATACCGGCTAGGTACAGCACATAATATACATGGTACAGCCTCTACGAGGTATGTAAAAAAGCCTCTACTTTCTGGTTAAGCCAAGCCATGGCCTTTTCCTTATCATCAAAAAGCTTTGTTTCGGCCTGGGGCCTGCTGTGGCTGATATAATGAGAAGATTCCATGCTGCTCACCATGTTTTGCGCAAACATGGCCCGCGAGATCAAATTTGTGTTGTTGTAGTTTCTTACCCCCGAAAGCCTTTGGGCTATATCGGCAATGATAACATTCCTCTTATTAAAATTATACAATAAAGCATGAGGCCCCCCTTTGCTAAGAATAACAATGCTGCTTAAGATCTCCAAGGCCAGTTTCTCATCAATTTCAGCGTCACGGTCAAAAAAGATCTCTATGACGTGTTCATTTATTTTGTCTATGGTTCCAGCCGAAAACTCCATATTTATAGATTAAAACATAAATACTATCGATAAAGATAATAATTTTATTTTACACAAATTTTATTTCTTACATCTATTCTATTTTCTGAGGACTTGTTTCTGTTGTTCAATCTAGAGAAAAGACCTTGTTAAATAGTAGAATATTTAAGTAATGTGGTCACCTAAATTCCGGGGCAGGTGTCCACGAACGGAGCGAACTGGAGCGAAGATGGCCCGAGCAGGGAGAGATTGTGCGAAATCGCAGCGAGAGTTGGCGTTCGTGGTGCACTTTCTTTGCTTCGTTTCTTTGGGCAAGCAAAGAAATGAAGTAGAAGAATGCATAAAAAAGAAGATTTAAAAGTTCCTTCAAATTTCTTACCTTGCCGCTTTAAAAATTAGCAACATGATACTTGGCGTACCCAAAGAAACCAAAATAAAAGAAAATCGCGTAGCACTTACCCCAGATGTGGTTAAAGACCTTGTAAAAAAAGGCTTTGAAGTTGTTATAGAAAGCGGTGCCGGGCTCAATTCATTTTATAATGACGATGCCTATACCGCGGTCGGTGCAAAAATAGCCGACAAAAATGCTGTTTATGCAAGCGATGTATTGCTAAAGGTTAATGCCCCCACTGCCGAAGAAGCCTCTAAAATGAAAAAAGATGCTATTCTGATTTCATTTATGTGGGCCGCTACAAGCCCTGAATTGGTGGATGCCTGTGTTAAAGCGGGTATAACGGCTTTTTCAATGGATGCAGTTCCACGTATTTCACGTGCACAAAAAATGGACGCGCTTTCTTCCCAGGCAAACTTAGGAGGTTATAAAGCCGTATTGCTTGCCGCAGATCATATCGGTAAAATTTTACCGATGATGACTACCGCTGCAGGAACCATCCGCCCCTGCAAAGTAGTGATATTTGGCGCTGGTGTGGCGGGTTTACAGGCCATTGCCACCGCAAAACGTTTAGGCGCCGTAGTTGAGGTTAGCGATATTCGCCCCGAAACAAAAGAACAGGTAGAATCCCTAGGCGGAAAATTTATTGTAGTTAAAGGCGACGATTCCATCAAAATGGAAGGCGGTTATGTAAAAGGCGTATCCGAAGAGTTCCTGAAAAAACAGCAGGAATTAGTGACTAAGCACGTTAAAGATGCAGATATTGTAATAACAACCGCTTTGATCCCCGGAAAAAAAGCTCCTGTGTTGGTTACCGAAGATATGATTAAATCCATGCGCTTTGGCTCTGTCATTGTTGATATGGCGGTTGAACAGGGTGGCAACGTAGTTGGAAGCGAATTAAATAAAACCGTTCAAAAGCACGGCGTAACCATTATAGGCGAAGGGAACTTACCTTCCTTGTTACCCATGAATGCCAGCGATTTGTATGCTAAAAACATGGCAACTTTACTGCTTCACTTAGCCGATAAAGATGGCTTTAAATGGGAAATGGACGAAGAAATCACCAAAGGAAGCTTAATCGTTCATAAAGGAACTGCCGTGCATCCATCAGTAAGCAAAGCTGTTTCTGCTTAATTAACTATATAAATCATTAACTAAAAAATCAATCAGTACTATGGAACAGATTTTAAACTTAATCAGCGAAAACCGGGAAATGATCTACTTCGTAGTCCTTTCCATTTTTGTAGGAATAGAAATAATCGGTGGTGTGCCAACTGTTTTGCATACTCCCTTAATGAGCGGTGCAAATGCTATCCACGGTGTGGTTGTGGTAGGTGCTATCCACGTAATGCTTTTGGTAGAGCCCACTAACTATCTGGCGCTTTCTTTAGGTTTCTTAGCTGTGTTGTTGGGTACGCTTAACGTGGTTGGTGGCTTTGTAGTTACCGATCGTATGTTGGAAATGTTTAAGAAAAAATAAATTTTCGAAGCACTAAAAAGAAAAACCTAAATACTAAATGGAAGTTCAAACAAAAATATATGATCTGGAAGAAAGAACATTCGTTTTTGCAAAGAACACAAGAGTATTTGTAAAAGGCTTGCATAAATCAATTTGGAATAATGAAGATATTAAACAATTGGTTCGTTCTTCAGGTTCTGTAGCTGCAAATTATATAGAGGCAAACGAAAATTTAGGCGATAAAGATATGTTGATGAAATTAAGGATTTGTAAAAAAGAAGCTAAAGAAACGATACTGTGGCTTCGCTTATTAGATATTGAAAACACAGAATTAAATGAAGAAAGAAACAATCTAGTAAATGAAGCGACCGAATTGAAAAACATTTTAGGGGCAATTTATAAGAAGAGAATAAACAATTAGAATTTAGTATTTTAAAAATTAGAATTTATGAAAATCAATATTTTAGAAATCTGCTACCTGATAGGTTCTGTAACTTTCATCATGGGCCTGAAAATGATGGGCAACGCAAAAACCGCCCGCAAAGGCAATATGGTTGGCGCAGTTGGTATGACTCTCGCCATTTTGGGCACTATTTTCCTGCACGATGGTGAAGTAAGCGGCATGGTCTACGGGTTGATCTTTGGTGCCATTGCATTGGGTACAATCGTCGGTTGGATGACTGCCAAAAAAGTGCAAATGACCAAAATGCCTGAGCTGGTTTCTATGTTTAACGGGATGGGTGGCGCTTGCGCGGCTTTAATTTCCTTAATAGAATTCAACCACTACTATCATGTTGAATTTCCAAAAGTGGTAATGAACGCGGCTTTAACAGGCAGCTACCATCCGCCCTATGGTTTTTTAATCGCTGTTTTTGCAGGTCTGGTTATCGGCAGCATCTCTTTCTCGGGCTCTATCATCGCTTATTTAAAACTGAACGGAACCATGAACAAACCGGTTCGTTTACCGGCTTATAACATTATCAATTTGATCGTACTTATTGCAACTGTTGGGTTTATGGCTTTCTTAGTCTACACAGGCGGTGTTGTATTATTGAACAACTTTCAACCATCCGGCGCTATGGTCTATGCCTTGTTAGGCCTGGCCATCGTTTACGGAATATTATTTACCATACCTATTGGCGGAGCAGATATGCCGGTAGTGATATCGCTACTTAACTCATTTACCGGTTTGGCTGCGGCTTTTGGCGGCTTTCTATACGACAACAAAATTATGCTAACCGGTGGTATCTTAGTAGGAAGCGCCGGGACATTGTTAACTGTTGTAATGTGTAAAGCCATGAACCGCTCTTTAGGAAGTGTTATTTTTGGCGCCTTTGGCGGAGGATCAACTGCTGCGGCAGGGCCTGATGTAAAAGGAAGCATCAAAGACATGGGTGTATCCGATTTAGCTGTGTTAATGAATTACTCTAAAAAAGTAGTTATCGTTCCGGGTTACGGATTAGCCGTTGCACAGGCACAGCATATCATTCACGAATTGGAGTTGTTACTGGAAGAACGCGGCGTTGAGGTTAAATATGCTATACACCCGGTTGCGGGCCGTATGCCGGGCCACATGAACGTGTTATTGGCAGAATCAAACGTATCGTATGATAAACTGGTAGAGATGGACGACATCAACCCCGAGTTTGAACAAACCGACGTAGTATTGATTGTAGGTGCAAACGACGTGGTGAACCCGGCTGCCAAATCAGATCCTTCTTCGCCAATTTACGGAATGCCAATTTTAGAAGTTGACCGCGCTAAAAACATTATCGTTAACAAACGTAGTATGAATGCTGGTTACGCGGGTATCGACAACCTGTTGTTCTATGACCCAAAATGCTCGATGTTCTTTGGCGATGCTAAAAAAGCACTTACCGAGCTGGTTGCCGAATTAAAAACAATGGAGTAATCGGTGGCGTAATGCCATCATTGCATCCAACCGGAACACCCAAAAAGCCTGAATTTTAATGCTGAATTTGTGCCTGAAATTTTATATTTTTGAGGAAATAAATTTCTAAAAAACCTCAACGATGAGAGTACAAACACTAGGACAGTTTATAATTGAAAAACAAAACGATTTTCCATACGCAAAAGGCGAATTATCAAGGCTTTTACGCGATATAGGAATTGCTGCTAAAATTGTAAACCGCGAGGTTACTAAAGCCGGTTTAGCCGAAATTTTAGGCGAAACAGGCGATATAAATGTACAAGGCGAGCATGTTAAAAAACTAGATGTTTTTGCCAACGACCAATTCATTGCTGCATTAAAAGCCGGTGGCGAAGTTTGTGCCATTGCTTCTGAAGAGAACGAAGAGATCATTCCTATCGACAGCGAGGTTTCTAAAAGCGCGAAATATGTCATTGCTATGGATCCTTTGGACGGCTCGTCTAATATAGACGTGAACGTTTCCGTTGGCACCATTTTTTCTATTTACCGCAGGGTAAGCTTAAGCGGCCCTGGCACCATCGAAGATTTTATGCAGCATGGCACCGAACAGGTTGCTGCAGGTTATATTATTTACGGCTCATCATGCATGCTTGTTTATACAACTGGCAAAGGTGTTAATGGCTTTACGCTGGACCCAAGCATTGGCGAGTTTTGCTTATCAAACCCGGATATTAAAACGCCTCAAACAGGTAATATGTATTCTTTAAACGAAGGAAATTACCTACATTTCCCTGATGGGGTAAAAAAATACATTAAGTATTGCCAGGAAGAAGACAAAGCAACCGACAGGCCTTATTCATCACGTTACATTGGCAGCGGCGTGGCAGATATTCATCGCAACCTGTTAAAAGGCGGTATTTATATTTACCCTACCACTACAAAATCTCCTAATGGTAAATTACGCTTATTATACGAGTGCAACCCGCTTGCTTTTATTATTGAACAGGCCGGCGGCAAAGCAACCGACGGTAAAAAACGTATCATGGAAAAAAACATGAAAGAACTGCACCAGCGCACACCTTTATTTATAGGCTCTACCCAAATGGTTGAAAAAGCCATGGAGTTTATGGTAAAGTATGAAGTTGCTAACTCTTAATTTAGATTTGATCTGTATATATCATTGCCGCAAGTATAACGGCTGTTATTGAAATACTTATAATCAAAGGAACCCAGATTGGTTTTTTTCGGTATTTAGTTTCACTGCCTATATATTTTCTCCAAAAAAAGTGGTTAATAACTGCTGCGCCAGCTATGCCAAAAACAGTGTTAAGCCCTGTATTACGTGGAATAAAAGACAGTATATATATTTGAAGGGAGAAGTAGGCTACACCAAAAATAATAACTTCAGCTACCCCTTTTTTAGATTCTGTTTTACGCAAATTAATTGCCATGAGAACCGCACCAAATATTGTGCTAAAGAAAATAGAAAATCCATAAATTGCCCCAACAGAATAATATTGTGGTGCATCAGCGTCTGTAACTATGTTTCTTTTCCAGGTAGTACGGTCGTCGGTAAATCTTTCTTTATCAACTTCTTGTTTCTTTTCCAAGTCAATTTTAATCGTTTCAATTTCTCCGTCAGAAAAAAACTTGCCGCGGTTTTTTAGTTCATCAATAGCAGCAAAAACAGCACTTGGCGTATATTTAAGTCTGTCATCAATGTATTCTTGTAGTTCTTTCTCAGATTTGGAAAGCATCAATTTGGCAAAATCTCTTTCCATGATAGTTTGTCTAAAATCAATCTGTAAATTATAGAAACTTACTTTTTACCGCCGCTTGATTTGGTTTTAGAATAACCTAAAAACACTAAAATATCATCACTTTTATCGTATTTAGTGTTTGCATAAAGCATCATCATATCGCTGGCTTTATCAAAAACAATGGCTAAACCGCCTTTTTCTGCAATGGTTTTTACAGCGTTGTACACTTTATCCTGTATTGGTTTTACCAATTCCATGCGTTTTTTAAATAAATCGCCATCCGTACCAAAACGTTGTTTTTGAAGGTCTTTTGCTTCTTTTTCTTTGTTTACAATCTCGTTTTCACGTTTTTTGCGCAAATCATCCGTTAGCAATATTTGCTCTGCCTGGTAGGTTTTATATAGTTTGTCGATCTCGGCATATTTTGCCTCAATTTCTTTTTGCCAGTCGGCAGAAGTTTTATCCAATTCGGCTTTAGCGGCTTTATATTCCGGAATTTGATTTAAAATGTATTCAGTATCTACATATCCAATTTTTTGTGCCACAGCTGTACCTGCAGACATTACTATGGCAGCAAAAATTAAAATTGATTTTTTTATGTTCATGATGTATGTTTTTAGTTCTGTAATTTTAATCAAAAGTATTTTTAAAAATACGTTTTTACAAATATTTAATTTTATAGCTCTCCTAAGTTTGCACCAATGGTAAAGTGAAACTGCCCTTTTCCGTTTCCTGTGCTGCTGTTATACGGTATGTTATCAAAGCCCCAACCATAATCAAGACCTAATAAACCAAACATTGGTAAGAAAATACGCACACCTAAACCGGCACTTCGTTTTACGTTAAAGGGGTTAAAATCTTTATACTCTTGCTCGGCGTTTCCGGCTTCAGCAAAGCCTAATACAAATATGGTAGCCGAAGGGTTTAAGGATACCGGATACCTCAATTCCATGGTGTACTTAGAAATGATAGAGCAACCTTGTCCGTTAGCGCCGGCAATTGAGTTATCGGCATATCCACGCAATGCAATAATTTCACGCCCATCTAATGAATAACCCGTTAAACCACTTCCGCCCATGTAAAAACGTTCAAAAGGAGCAACGCCTACTTTAGAGTTATATTGTCCTAAAATTCCGTAACCAAATGCTACTTTTAAGATAAGATTACGGGCCTCTTTTCCATCAGGCGCCTTTTTATTGGTAAGCTGCATATACCACTGCGTAGTAAACTTATATTTCTGAAATTCCAGGAATTTATATTTCTCTTCCTGGCTCAGGTTGGTATAATCTCTGCCGTTGAAAAGCGAGTATGGCGGAGTTAAAACAGCCGTAAAGCTTACGTTAGATCCTCCTGTTGGGAAAATAGGATTTCCCTGCAGTGAGTTACGGCTGATGTTGATATTGGTTTTTAAGTTGTTGATGTAGCCCGTAGGGAACGCAAAAACGGTTGCCTTATACAATACATAATACGAATAGGATTCTCCGATAGAAAGAGAGAAATAATCATCCGGCCATTTTAAGCGCTTGGCAAAGTTGATGTTTCCTGTCATAGAGGTCATGTAGGATGCGTCAGGGTTGGTAACGTGTATGCCGTTTACTTTCACTGTGCGCCCGATACCGTTAAAGTTTTGAACCGTGTAGTAAGCTCCAACCGTTAACGAGTTTGGTTTTTTGCCGCCAAGCCAGGGTTCTGAAAACGAAATATTATAGCTCTGGTAATAAATACCGCTGCTTTGCGCACGCACACTTAAACGTTGCCCGTCACCCGATGGTAAAGGGCTCCAGGAAGCTTTGTTTAAAATATTTTTTGCCGAGAAGTTGTTAAATGTAACACCCAGTGTACCAATAATACGCCCTGAACCATACCCTCCCGAAAGCTCTATCTGGTCGTTTGGCTTCTCTTCAACGGTGTAATTAATGTCAACTGTTCCGTCTGCAGGGTTTGGCTTAGGATCTACGCCCAGTTTTTCAGCGTTAAAATAACCTAGCTGTTGAAGGGTTTGCTGGGTACGCATAATATCCGATCTTCTGAAAAGCTGGCCCGGCTTGGTACGGATCTCACGCATGATAACGCGATCGTTTGTTTTGGTGTTTCCGCCAACGGTTACGCGGTTAATGATGGCTTGTTTACCCTCGTATAACCGAATCTCCAGGTCGATGGAATCGTTTTGTACATTCACTTCTGACGGGGTGATTTGGAAGAACAAATACCCGTCATCCATGTAAAGCGAGCTGATATCATAGCCGCTTGGATTGCTGTATAATTTCTGGTCTAAAACCGACTGGTTAAAAATATCGCCTTTCTTAATTCCAAGAATCGTATCTAACTGGCCGCTGCGGTATTTGCTGTTTCCGGCCCAGGTTATATTATGGAAATAATATTTATGGCCTTCATCAATGGTAATATCAATCTTTACGCGGTTAGGCGCCACAAAATAAACCGAATCTTTAGCAATACGGGCATCTCTGTAACCAAGCGTTAAATATTTGTCGATTATTTTAGGCTCGTCTTTTTCTAAGTTATCTTCCAGGTATTTGCCGCTGTTCCAGAAAGTATACCAGTGGTAGGCTTTAGAGTCTTTCAGGCGCCCGCGCAAACCAAAACCGTTTTTCAGGGAATATCCTCCCGATTTAAGCACCGTATTACCATGAAACGTTACCTGTTGTATACGCACTTTGCTGACTTTATCAACTATAATATACAGGTTGATCTTGTTTTTGCTGCCTTTAACCTCTTCGCTTTTTATCTCAATTTTTGCGTTGAAATATCCTTTGTCTTTGTAGTATTCCTTAACCGTGTTTTTAGCACTGGCTATAAGCTGGTCGGTTACGATCTTACCATTTGCCAGTCTCATTTTCTTGCGGATCTCGTCTGCCTCAGATTTTTTAGAAATCCCTCTGAAGAAAAAGCCGTTTAAACGGGGTTTTTCTACCACAACGGTCTTCAGCCAGATATCGTTTCCGATGATCTTGTCTACGTTAATCTGTACGTCATCAAAAAAACCTTGTTTCCAAAGAGCCTTAACCGCTTCCGAAAATTTTTCGCCGGGCACTTTTACACGCTGCCCTTTTATCAGACCCGACACCAGCACCAATACGTTTTTATCAAGTGTTACAACTCCTTCCAACTCGTGGCCTGCAATGGTGTATTCTTTCGGGTTGGCATAATCAATTTCATCACCGCCGCCAATAACAACCTGGGCCGAGGTAATTTTAACCGCGCATAAAAAAAGTAGTATGAGTAAATATTTTTTCAAGCAGCCTATGCGTTATTTTTTATTTGCTCGCCTGTTTTTCCAAAGCGGCGTTCGCGTTGCTGGTAATTTACAATTGCTTCGTAAAAATGTTCTTTTCTAAAATCGGGCCAAAGCACATCGGTGAAATAAAACTCGGCGTAGGCCAGTTGCCACACCAGGAAATTACTTATGCGGTGTTCGCCGCTGGTGCGTATCATCAGCTCGGGATCAGGGATGCCCTTGGTAGATAACTTGCTTTCAAACAAAGATTCGCTGATATCCTGCGGGTTCAATTTCCCGTTTTTGGCCTCTTCGGCAATTTGTTTCACGGCGTTTACGATCTCCCATTTGGCAGAATAACTAAGCGCCAAAACCAGCGATAAACCTGTGTTTTTAGACGTTTCAGCCATTGCTTCGTTCAACTGTTTTATACATTTTTCGGGCAGACTGTTTGTGTCGCCAATGGTGAGTAAACGTATATTATTCTTATTTAGTGTGGGCGTTTCAGCATGAATTGTTTTTACCAAAAGTTCCATCAGGGCAGAAACTTCGTCGCCGGGGCGGTTCCAGTTTTCGGTGCTAAAGGCGTAAAGCGTAAGGTATTTTATACCTAATTCGGCGGCGGCCTCAACGGTTTCTTTAACCGATTTTACACCATTCTGGTGTCCGAAAATGCGCGCTGCTCCTTGTAATTTAGCCCAACGGCCATTGCCATCCATAATGATAGCTACATGCGCCGGAAGCTTACTTAAATTTATATCTTTCTTAAATTTTTCCACCTTTTGAAAACGAGTGCGAAGATAATAAAATAAGCGTAAGTTATTGAGGTATCAGATGTTAGAATTGGGACCTTAGAATATAGGGTGTTGTTGTTAAATTCTTAGATTGAAATGTTACAATATTCTCCAAATTACCAATATAGTCATTCCGAACTTGTTTCGGAATTCGTTATTTAAAAAGATGCTGAAACAAGTTCAGCATGACATCTTATTTGGCGGCAGAGCAAGGTTCCAAACAACTATAGCTTAGCTTTTTATTTTTTAGGATTTATTTGATTGAGTTTTGCCAAAAACGTGTGTTTTAACAACTCGGCGCGTTGTTTGGCAAGGTTGGCTTTTTCGCCCTCAAAAAAGTCGTTTACGGTTTTAGTGAAATGAAAGATCCAATGCTCAAATTCGGCTTCGTGAATGTTTAAACCTACGTGCTTATCAAACACATTGCCTTTGTAGCCTTCCTTATCCAGCAAAATAAAGCTCCAGAAAGCAATCATTTGCGGAAAATGGTGCTCAAAATCTATATTTTTAAAATGAGGTGCAAGCAATTCGTCTTTTAAAACACGTCCATAAAAAGTCTTTACTAAAAACTCAACCTGTTGTTCGGTATATATATCGGGCAGCATGGACGCAAAGCTACAAAGTTTTAAAGGAGATTTTTTGTTTTATATTTGAGGGGATGAAACGCTATACGATTGCCGTTGTATTAATGATGTATTTTGTTTTTGCAAAGGGACAAAGTCAGTCAGATAGTTTATGGTACTCTGTATCGGATAGCTTATGGGAGTCTGTGAAAATCCCATCAAATTATAAATTATTTGTTAAATTGAATGCGCCAACTGATTTAAAATGGGGTATTCCGGGCGAAATATTGATCGATGAATCGCATAAATATTTTATAATTTCTTATGACTACAAACCAACTCATATTGATTTATATTCTATGAGTGATTGGAAATTAATTAAAAGAATAAACATAAAAGGATATGTTCAATTGTTCAACTCTTATTTTTATTCACATGATAACGCTGTATACATTGATAAAGGTATGTTCAAAAATAATTATATAAGAGTTGACCTAACTACTTACGATCAAACCCCTATAAATTGTGATAAGGCACCATATGGATGCGGTTATGGAAAATATACCGAAACTAAAACCGATCATTACCCCGGGGATATAAGTGTTAGTAAAACGGATTGGTATGTTATAAAATATGACAATACGAAAGCAGAGATTTACTTAAAAAAGCGTTAGGGATTGCAACGAAAATCCTTTTGCTGTAATCGGCAAAAGATTGAAGTGAAAAGCCCGGCGGCGCATGAGATTGCTTCGTGCCTCACAATGACGAAATGCGCCGAAACGCCCAAAACATCATTTAATATAAAACCTTAAATTTAGCCTCATGAACGCAACACAAAAAACAAACAGAAATTATATTTCGGCAAATTTTGATATTAAAACCTGGAACGATTTAGAATCTATTTACAACGAACTTTTAGACAGGAAAATTTCTTCTTCAACAGAATTGGAAAAATGGATGCTGGATGTAAACGAGCTGGAAGCCGCTGTGAGCGAGAACTTTGCCTGGCGTTACATCAAACAAAGCTGCGATACCGAAAATGAAGAGTTAAATAAAAGCTACGAGTTTTTTGTAACAGAAATAGATCCAAAAATTGCGCCTTTGGCCGATAAGCTGAATAAAAAATTAATTGCTTCGCCCTTTGTAAACGACTTAGATCAGAAAAAATATTTTACTTATTTGCGTTCCATCAAAAACAGCATTGAGTTATTTCGAGAGGAGAATGTTGTCTTGCAAAGCCAGATTGCCACAAAATCTTCGCAATATGGATCTATCACCGGAAAGCAAACCATTCATTATGATGATAAGGAATTAACGCTTCAACAAGCTGCCTTGTATTTAAAAAATACCGACAGAAAAATCAGGGAAGAAGTTTATACGTTAATTCAAATGCGCAAAAAACAAGATGAAAACGCGTTAAATAATTTGTTCCAGGAATTGGTTGATTTGCGCAACCAAGTGGCGCTGAATGCGGGTTTTAAGAACTACAGGGACTATAAATTTAAAGAGCTTGGGCGTTTTGATTATAACCAGGATGATTGCAAAAGCTTTCACGCAAGCATTAAAAAATATTTTGTACCGCTAAGCAAAGCCATTGATGAGCGACGCAAAAAAGAATTAAAAGTTGATAGTTATCGTCCGTGGGATAGCGAGGTTGACACAGGCAACAACAAACCCCTGCATCCTTTTGAAACAGCTGATGAATTATTGAAAAAATCGATAGAATGTTTTAATGTAACCGACAAATATTTTGGTGAATGCTTAACCACCATGCAGGAAATGAAGCGCCTGGACCTGGCTTCCCGCAAAGGAAAAGCGCCGGGTGGTTATAATTACCCTTTATATGAAAGCGGCGTGCCCTTTATTTTTATGAATGCCGTTGGCCTGCAGCGCGATGTGGTTACGATGGTGCATGAAGGAGGCCATGCCGTTCACGCGTTCCTTACCAAAGATTACAAAATAAACGAGTTTAAATCCGTTCCGTCGGAGGTGGCAGAGTTGGCATCCATGAGTATGGAATTGATCTCTATGAAGCGTTGGGATATTTTTTATAAAGATGCCCATGATTTAAACCGTGCAAAAAAAGAACAATTAGAAAAGATCATTAAAACACTTTGCTGGATTGCCTGCGTGGATGCTTACCAGCAAAAACTATACGAAAACCCAAAGCAAAGCACCGAAGAGCGTTATAAACTTTGGGTTGAAACCTACAACGAATACGAAAGCGGCGTGCTTGATTACAGCGGTTTAGAAGATAATGTAAAGCGCATGTGGCAATCGCAATTACACATTTTTGAAGTTCCGTTTTATTATATCGAATACGGTTTTGCACAGCTTGGTGCTTTGGCTGTATGGAAAAATTTTATGCATAATGCCCCTCAGGCCATACAACAATATAAAGATGCGTTGTCGCTGGGTTATACGGTTTCTATTCCCGATGTGTATAAAGCTGCCGGCATAAAATTCGATTTTTCCGATAGCTATATGTCTTCTGTAGCTGATTTTGTCTGGAAATGCCTTTTGGCATTCAACGAAACAGACAATAAAAACTAAAATACTGAGTTAAAGAGTTGGCTGGCTTGAAGTAAATTTTTGAGCGTTCCGGCGTTTTGTCATTTCGAACGAATGTGAGAAATCTCTATTCGCCGGCGGGCTTTACACTTCAATCTTTTGCCGATTTAGCAAAACGTTTTTATTGTTTTTTGGTTTTGCAGAATGCTGAAAAAGCCTTTCAGCAAAAGGATTTTCGTTGCAAGCCCTAACGCAAATACACTCTTGTTATTATTGGGTCTTAATCCGTGCAATGTGTGGCAAAAACTATTTTCCTGTTAAACAACCCAAAATCTAAAAATAAAAATTTGGCACAGAATTGGTAAATAGTATTTTTGTACTTCTTAAAAAATATATTATGAATAAGTTTTTCTTTACAATTATAGGTTCGGCAAGTATTTTCCAGCTGGCAAATGCACAAAGCCTGCAAGACGCCATCACAAAAACAGAGAACGAACGTTTTGACTTGGCTGCGGCCGATTTCAGGCAATTAATTGCAAAAGACCCTGCAAAAGGAGATAATTATTTTTATTACGGAGAAAATTTCTTCAAAAATAACAATCCCGATTCGGCATTGATTATCTATAAAAAAGGTGCAGACGCCCAGCCTACAAACGCATTAAACTTTGTCGGAATAGGAAAAGTGCTTTTACTGCAAGGCAAAGATGCCGATGCCAATACAAACTTATTTAAGGCAAAAACACTTGCCGGTAAAAATACAAACCAGCTTACCGAGCTTGCCGATGCATATATTAACGCGCCGGCAACCTCCCGAAACCCTACACAAGCTATTACCATTTTAGATGAAGCGTTAAAATACGACTCAAAAAACGCGGAAGCGCACATTTTAAAAGGAGATGCCCTTGATATGCTGCATCCGACAGAAGGCGCACCCGCTATTAAAGAATACGAAGAAGCTCAAAAATTAAACCCAAAATCGCCAAAAGCCGTTTTGCGCCAGGGCAAATTATGGAACCGCGCGCACAACTACCAACTTGCTTTAGATAAATATAAAGAAGCGATAAAAATAGACCCTACTTTTGCACCCGCCTATATAGAACAGGCCGAATTATACCACAGGGCAAACCAGGATAACAATGCGCTTGATGCCATTAAAAAATACCTTGAATTGAATGGAAACAGCAGTTATGCAAATGGCCGTTATGCCTCGTTTTTGTTTGAAAGCAAACAATATCCGGAGGCCATTAAGCAGATAGAAGCTATTCAGCAGAAAGATACCAGCGATGCTTATTTAGATCGCATACTTGGATACTCTTACGATGAAATGGGTAACAAAACAGATACAGCAGCGTATACAAAAGGAAGCAAGGCCATTAACAGGTTCTTCCGTAAAACAAGCGGTAAAAATTTCAATTACATCGCCGACGATTACAAGCACAAAGGATTATTGCTTTCTAAGTCGGGTAAAGATTCTTTAGGTGTGCTTGAACTGCAAAAAGCAATTGACCTGGATCCGACAAAAAACTGCGATTTGTACAGCGAAATCGGAAAAATTTGGATGAAATCGAAAAAATACGACAAAGCGATCGTTGCTTTTGAGAAAAAACCAAGCTGCGGCAAAACATTAACCGGACAAGATTATTATGATCTTGGACGCGCTTATTATTACGGCCCTAAAGACTTTGTAAAAGCCGATACTTCTTTTGCGGGATTGGTGCAGTCAAATCCAACTTATCCGTTAGGGTACTTCTGGAGAGCAAAAGCCAGCGTGCAAATAGATTCTAAAAACGAAAAATGGCTGGCAAAACCTTTCTACGAAAAAGCCCTTGAAATTGTGAAACCGGAAGAACGTGTTGCTAATAAAACCAACGTGATCGAGGCTTGCAGCTATTTGGGATACTATTACGTAAAGATGAAAGATAACGAAAAAGCTAAACCATATTGGACCATTGTGAAAGAATTAGATCCTAATAACGAAAAAGCAAATGCCTTCTTTAAAAGCCTTAACGGAGGTAAATAAATCCGTTAATTAACTTAATAACTAAAATCATGGCAAGAACAAACACCTACTTAAATTTCAATCGTAATACCGAAGAAGCTTTTAATTTCTACAAATCTGTTTTTGGCGGAGAGTTTAGTGGAGGCGGAGTTGCCCGCTTTAGCGATGTGCCTGCGCAGCCCGGAATGCCTCCAATGGCGGAGGCAGATAAAAATCTGATCATGCATATTGAATTAGCTATTACCGGCGGGCACGTTTTAATGGGAACCGATGCCCCTGAATCTATGGGATTTAACATCAATATGGGCAACAACGTTCATATTAGCTTAGAGCCTGATACAAGGGCTGAATCGAAAAAACTCTTTGACGCGCTGTCTGCCGGAGGCAAAATTACCATGCCCTTACAGGATATGTTTTGGGGAGCATACTACGGAAGCTGTACGGATAAATTTGGTGTGCAGTGGATGATCAATTGTACGCAGAAAGCATAAACCGTCTGCCCTTCATCTATTTTGAGACAAATTCGTTAAAAATCACATAAAAAATTAACAAATTTTAGATAATATTAAAAAATAAGTATCTTTCGACAATATTAACACAAAGCATGAAAAAACTAGTTACACTTTTAGCTGCAGGAATTTATTTAAATGTAAACGCCCAAATTATTACTACGGTAGCTGGCGATAGCCTTGGCGGATACAACGGAGACGCGGCACTTGCCACATCTAAATACCTAAACAACCCAACAGGTGTTGCAACCGACCAAAACAGAAATTTATATATAGCGGATATGGCTAATAACCGTATACGTAAAGTTAATGTTAGCACAGGATTAATAACTACTGTAGCTGGTAACGGAGCTTTTGGTTTTAGCGGGGATAACGGGCCTGCAACTGCAGCAAAATTAGCTTTTCCTTACAGTGTAGCCGTTGACGCTTCCGGTAATATTTACATTGCAGACAGAAACAATAATAGAATACGTAAAGTAGATGCTTCTGGTACAATTACAACGATTGCCGGTACTACATCTGCAGGTTATACAGGTGATAACGGAGCAGCTAATGCAGCACAATTGTCTGCCCCTGGTGCTCTTGCATTAGATGCTTTAGGTAATTTATACATTGCAGATTATAACAACAACGTTGTACGTAAAATAACCATGAGCACAGGCATTATTACAACAGTTGCCGGTAATGGCACACAAGGTTTTGGCGGAGATAATGGAGCAGCAGCAAGTGCACAGTTATCTCATCCAACTGGCTTAACGGTTGACGTAAATGGAAATATTTACATTGCCGATTATGGTAATAATGTGGTAAGAAAAGTAGATGGAAGCACAAACATTATAACTACTGTAGCGGGTAATGGCACACAAGGTTTTGGCGGTGATAACGGGGCTGCTACAAGCGCACAGCTATATGCACCATGGGGTGTAGCTTTTATTTCAGGTAACTTATACATTTCAGATTATGGTAATTTCCGTATACGTAAAGTAACCAGTACCGGAACTATCAGCACGGTTGCAGGTAATGGAACAAATAGCTACTCCGGAAATTGTGGAAACCCGACTTCAGCGCAATTATCTTATCCTACAGGTTTAACATCTGACAGGTATGGGAATTTATACATTGCAGATTATAGTAATAATGTTGTTCGTAAGGTTTTATTCAATGCTTCAAAAGTTGTTGTTGTTGGACAGGCAAGCCCTCAAAAAGTATGCTCCGGTGCAGGCGTTTTATTTACCGGATCTGGTGCTAATACTTATGTTTGGTCTAGCGGCGTTACTAATGGTGCTTCTGCAACTGCACCTGTAAATACAACTACCGCTGTAGTAGCTTATAATTATACAGTAACAGGTACAGACACTAACCAGTGTTCTGCTACGACAACAACGGCATTTTCGGTTAATCCTCTTCCTACTATTTATGCTCCCAATAATACTCCAACAGTATGCGTTGGTCAAAGCATAACTTTAACAGCCGTTTCATTAAATATCACTGCTACCGCATCAACAACACCAACCTATACAGCCACTTCTTTTAGTTGGACAGGAGGTATCTCAAATGGAGTTGCTTTTACTCCAACAGCAACAACAACTTATGTTGTTACTGGGACTGATTTAGGTACAGGGTGTTCTAACACCTACTCCGACATGATCACTGTTATACCGGCAGGAGGCCCTTTACCTGTTATAAGTGCATCAAGTAGTAACGCAATTAGCACTTGTGGAGGTTCAGCCACTTTAACGGCAAGCGGAGCTACATCTTATACCTGGAACCCTGGAGATTTATCAAGTACAAGTATTTCAGTAACACCTAATACCACATCCGTTTATACTGTTTCTGGTACGTTAAATGGTTGCGTAGCAACTAAAACTGTTACACAAGTTGTCAATGTTGTGAGCATAACCAGCTCTGTTGATACTTTATGTAAAGGGTCTTCGGCAACCCTGACTGCAGGCGGAGCAAGTAGTTACACCTGGACTTTAGGATCAGCAGCCTCTAACACATTAACTACCTCAACTGCTCCAATAAGTCCAACCGTTACTACAACATATACTTTAACAGGAGCATCTCCGGTTGGCAGTACTACAAATACATGTACATCTATTACACTATATACACAACAAGTACGGGTTTTAACCGTGTCAAGCAGCAAAGATTCTTTATGTAATGGCAATTCAGCAACCCTAACAGCAGCCGGTGCAAATACATATTCCTGGAGCTCTTCTCAGACCGGGTCAAGCATAAGTGTAACACCAACAGTAACTACTACTTATACAGTGACGGGTATTGCACAAACGTGTACCGTTACTAATACCATAAAACAAATCGTTAAACTACCTTTGGTAGTTACAGTTACGAGCAATAAAGATTCTATTTGTGTGGGAGATAGTGCAAAATTAACAGCTAGCGGAGCAAACAGTTATATCTGGAGCACTACGCAAACAATTCCTTCTATTGTTGTAACACCAACTGTTACAACCAATTATTTGGTATCAGGAACTACTTCCGGTTGTTCTGTCAGCACAAACTTTAACCAAAAAGTTGGAAGTTGTTATAGTGGTATAAAACAAATATCGGGTGCAGCTTCTAACATAACGTTATATCCAAACCCGGTTGTAAATGGTTCGTTTACTGTTTTATTAAGTGAAAATACTGCCAATACAAGCATTTATGTTATAAATGCAATAGGACAAAAAGTTTTTGAAACTAAAAGCACCGGCTTAGAAACCAAAATTGAAATGCCTAATTACCAGCCGGGTGTTTATTTTGTGCAAATTAAAAACTCAAACGGCACCAGTGTTAAAAAAGTAATTATTGACTAAGTACTAATTCTTTAAAGTAAAAAGCTCTTTATCGAAGTGATAAAGGGCTTTTTTATTTATCAAAGTTTTGTTTTCTGTATTATTAGGTGATTGGATTATCCTGCCCAGCTATCTCTATCCAAGCTTCTGTATTGAATGGCTTCGGCTACGTGATTTGGTAAAATATTCTGACTTGCGTCTAAATCTGCGATGGTGCGGCTTACTTTTAAGATCCTGTCGTATGCGCGGGCTGATAAGCCCAATCTCTCCATGGCATTTTTTAAAAGGGTTTTACACGCATGGTCCAGATCACAATGTATTTGTAGCATTTTAGTGGTCATTTGTGAATTGCTGTAAATGCCTTCATTATTTTCAAACCGCTTTTTTTGTATTTCTCTTGCAGCAATAACACGTTGGCGTATTTCTGCACTTTTTTCAGCATTCCGCTCCTTACTAAGCTCGCTAAACGGCACAGGCGTAACTTCGATATGAATATCAATTCGGTCTAATAAAGGCCCAGAAATTTTGTTGAGGTATTTTTGTACGATTCCCGGCGCGCAAACACATTCTTTTTCAGGATGGTTATAAAATCCACAAGGACAAGGATTCATAGATGCAACCAGTATAAAGTTTGCGGGGTATTCTACCGAAAACTTAGCTCTGGAAATGGTTACAAATCTGTCTTCCATAGGCTGGCGCATCACTTCTAAAACAGTACGCTTAAACTCGGGTAATTCATCTAAAAACAAAACACCGTTATGAGCTAAAGAAATTTCGCCAGGCTGAGGATTAATTCCTCCTCCTACTAAAGCCACATCCGAGATCGTGTGATGCGGTTGCTTATAGGGCCTTCTTACAATCAATCCACCACCTTTATTAAGCCGCCCTGTCACACTATGTATCTTCGTAGTTTCCAGCGCTTCGCTTAGGGTTAATGGTGGCAAAATGGATGGAAGTCTTTTAGAAAGCATGGTTTTCCCTGCACCAGGAGGTCCAATCAACAAAACATTATGTCCGCCAGAAGCAGCGATTTCGAATGCACGTTTAATATTTTCCTGTCCGCGTACATCTGAAAAATCGGGAACATCAAGTGTTTCTTCCAGATTAAAAATTTTCTCTTCATCAAAGAGTAATTTATGTAAAGCAGAAGTGTCTCCATTAAAAAAATTAATAACGCTCTTTATATGATCTGCTGCATACACTTCAAGGCCTTCTACCACGGCAGCCTCGGCCGCGTTTTCATTCGGAACAATTATTCCTTTAAACCCTTCTTCTTTTGCTTTTATGGCAATTGGGAGAATACCTTTTATAGGCCTTATGGAGCCATCTAAAGCCAGTTCACCCATAATTACATAATCCTGCAAAATAGCTGTTTGTATCTGCTCAGATGCCGCAAGAATGCCAATTGCTAATGTTAAATCGTATGATGAACCTTCTTTTTTAATATCAGCCGGAGCCATATTAACAGTAATTTGTTTTCCGGGGATTTTATATCCGTTATTCTTCAAAGCCGCGTCAATCCGTTGATGGCTCTCTTTTACAGCATTATCGGGCAGCCCAACAAGGTAAAAATTTACTCCGGAAACAATGTTGACTTCAACAGTAATTTTGGTAGCTAATATGCCATAAACGGCGCAACCGTAAACTTTAACAAGCATAATTTTAGTATTTAGTATTAAGAAATTTTTTTACTTTTAACGGGTATAAATTTAGCAAACTTATCAAGGTAAATTGCCCTGTTTAAATAAAATTAAAATCATGCAGAAAATAATTACGCTTTTAGCTCTTACATTTTCATTAAATATGTTGGCGCAGGAAACTCCCAAAGTAGAACTTAACTGTTATAATAAGTGGTCTCAAAAATTTGATGAGCGTGGTGCGGAAGAAGTTACCGACGGGACCTATACTGATGTGGTGGTGGTATTTCGTGTGGGAGCAAATGCCGAATGTTTTCAGGGGAAAGCTATTGTGAAAGAACGTAAAGTGGATGCATTTTATATTATGTTGGACGACGGAACTTATGACCAGGTGCAACGTGTGTGGAAAAGCGACATTAAAGAAATTACAATTAACAATGGCATCAGTAAAACGCTTATAACCAAAGATAACCAGCTTATAAACATCATTTGGCCAAAGAAATTGAAAGCTAAAAAAGCCGGCTTTAAAAAAGCACCTGAGCCAACTGACGACTAACCCATGCCCGAAAAAAACAAACGGGTTTTATGTGAAGATCTTGGGCTGATTGATTATAAGATCTGCTGGGATTACCAAGAAGAATTACAGCAAAAAATTGTTACTCAAAAAACGTTGAACCGTTCTTTATCAGAATCCGAACAACAGCTAACGGACAATTACCTGCTATTTGTAGAGCACCCCCACGTTTATACCTTGGGGAAAAGTGGGGATGAAAACAATTTATTGATCTCTGACGAATTTTTAAAAAGCATAAACGCAAGCTATTATAAAATAAACCGTGGTGGAGACATTACCTATCATGGCCCGGGACAAATGGTGGTTTACCCTATTTTAGACTTAGAAAATTTCTTTACAGACATACATAAATATTTACGCTTACTGGAAGAGGTTGTTATTAAAATTTTAACTGATTACGGCATTAAATCTGGGCGTAGTGCAGGTGAAACCGGCGTGTGGCTGGATGCCGATACAAAGAATGCTCGTAAAATTTGTGCCATTGGCGTGCATTGCAGCCGCTGGGTAACCAAACATGGCTTGGCATTTAATGTAAATGCGGATATGAGTTATTTTCAGCACATTGTGCCTTGTGGAATTACTGACAAAGCCGTTACCTCTCTTGAAAAAGAGCTTGGAAGAAAAGTAGATATGGAAGAAATTAAACGAAGGTTTAAAAAATATTTTGCAGAAATATTTGAATGTGAGTTGACTACAGATAGTGGAGACTAACAGGCTAAAAGTTAATTAAATCATTCGTTACATATATTTCTTAATCAAAGAAAAAGAATTCTCTTTTCGATCAAAATCACAAAGACAACTCCAACTTTGTAATTTAAAAGGCGTTTTAATGCTGAACTATAATTTTCTGCGTAGTGATTTTTTGTTTTGTTTGCACTTGTACAAAATAAACACCATCTATTAAAGTGCTAACATCAATATCGGTTGATTTGACGCTTGTAATTTGTTTGCCTAACATATCAAACAGTTTTACGCTAATGATATCGCTTGCATCAACCGTAATTTTGCTTTGTGCCGGATTGGGATAAACTTTAATTGCCGAAGTTTGTGCCGTTACGGTTGAGATACCTGTTACTTCGATTACATGAACCGAAATTATAGTGTTACCGGCTGTACGAAAAACAGAATCGGTTTGGCAATAGTTTACAGAATCAGCACAAGCATTATATGCGGTTACACAAATATTGTATACACCTGCCGAATCGTATGTGTGCACAGGATTCATACTTAGGGTATTGGTTCCATCGCCCCAATACCAGCGTGCATTTACTACATTGGCTGAATAATAAGCATTGATACCATAAACATGCGGAACTGAATCGGGGATTAGTTGGAAATTTACAGTTGGTGCCGAATCGGGCAGAATGGTAATGTAAATAGAATCTACTCCAATGCCAAAGCAACTATTTGTAGTTGAAGAATCTAAAGCAAATATATAAGTTGTGCCAATCGGTAAGCTATCAGGCGTAAAGGTATTTCCCACATAAACCGGCTGGCCGTTAATAGTCCATTCAATAGCACCGCTGCCTGTTGCGTGTATGGTAGAAAGTGGCGCACCCTGGCAAAAAACTCCGCTTGAATCGGTTATGATAGGAGTGGTTGGCGTAGGATTAACAATAAGAGAAAAAGTTAATGGGCTACTTACTGCACTTGTACAACCTGCAACAGCAATTGAATCGATAACTGTGTAAACTACAGTATCTGCTACCAAGGTTGGTGGCGTGTATGAATTGCCAACATAAACCATGCTGTTATTTAGATACCAAACAGGTGTAGAAGCGGAATCCGGCGTTACATTTATGCTTAGCCAGGTGACACCCTGACATACGGTTATTGGGTTAGATTGGAATGACAAAACAGGAGGTGCAGGATTTACCGGGGCAGCATTGATAGTAATATAAATAGAGTCGGCATGGACATTAAAACAGCCATTTGTTGTAGAAGAATCTAATGCAAAATAATACGTTGTGCCAAGTGGTGGACTGGTAATTGTATATGTACTACCGGTAGAAGCCGGTAGGCCATTAACAAGCCACACGATAGAGTCACTGCCTGTTGCATGCAATACAGGAAGCGGTGAGCCCTGGCAGTAAACGCCACTTGATTCGGCTATATGAGGAGCAGTTGGTGCAGGATTAATGATAAGTGAAAAAGTTAACGGGCTGCTTACTACGCTTGGACAGCCTGTAATGGCTAACGAATCGATAATTGTGAAAATGGCTGTATCTGCCACGGCTGTTGATGGAAAATATGAATTGCCAACATTAACCTGGTTGCTGTTTAGATACCAAATAGGTGTAGAAGAAGAATCGGGTGTTACATTTAAATATAAGCCGGCGCCCTGACAAATCGTCAATAGATTGGAGAAGCCTAAGGTTGGAGGTGCAATACTTATGGGTGCATTAATAGTAATTTGAGTTACATCCGTAAATAAGCAGTTCCCCAAATCGGTACCGGTTACTGTATAGTTTGTTGCCATCATAGGCGATGTTATTATACTGGCTGTAGTATCGCCCGTACTCCATGTATACGTGTTTACACCGCTGGCTGTTAATGTTGCTGTACCTCCCGCACAAATAGCGGCTGAATTTACCTGCATGCTATTAATGGTAATATGAATAGAGTCGGTACCTGCATTAAAGCATCCATTAGTAAGCGAAGAATCTTTTACAAATAAATACGTTGTACCAATCGGTAAACTATCGGGTGTAAAAGCATTACCTACATAAAGTGGGGTACTAATTGTTGAATTAGCATACCAAACGATAGCACCACTACCTGTTGCATTAATTGGTGAGAATGATGTACCCGGGCAGTGAATAAAGCTCGAATCGGTTATGTTGGGCAATGTTGGTGCAGGATTAACGATAAGGGAAAAAGTTAAAGGACTGCTTATTACAGTAGAGCATCCTATGACAGTAGATGAATCTATGACAGTGTAAATAAGTGTATCTGCTACCGAGGTTGATGGTGAGTATGTGTTACCTAAGTTAACCATACTACTGTTTACATACCAAACAGCAACAGAGTTAGAATCGGATGTTACATTAATAGTTATCGGCATGCCCTGGCAAATCGTTATCGGGTTTGTGCTGCCTGATAAAACAGGAGTAGAAAGGCTCACCGTTGTAATGCTTATAGCAGTGGTATCGCTTATAATGCAATTGGCCGAATCAGTTCCGGTTACGATATAATTTGTTGTTACTGTTGGTGATTCTGTTATGCTGGCTGTGGTGTCGCCTGTGCTCCAGGTGTATGTATTTACACCACTGGCGGTTAACGTTGCTGCACCACCAACGCATATAATAGCTGAGTTTGTTTGTATTGTATTAATTGTAACAGTAACCGTTAATGGCGCACTATTGCCGCAAGTGGTATTGGTACCCGTGCCAACCACGCTATATACGGTTGTTACACTTGGTTTTGCATAAGGGCTTGCGCTCGTTGAATCGCTTAAGGTATTGGTTGGCGACCATGTGTATGTATTTGCACCACTTACAGCCAGTAATTGCGAATCGCCTTTACAGATGGTGTATTTGTTTGAAGCAATATTAAGTACCGGTGCACATGATGCAGGGCAGCCATTCGAATTGCCCGCAGTACATAAAGGATATATTAGCGTAAGAGAATCCATAGCAGGTACATAATTTGGTAAACAGGTAAACGGATTGCCTCCAAGAAAAAGACTGTGAGGATACGATAATGAATTTGGAAATACAGGGAAACAAGCAATGTGAGAGCCTTCTGCTTCAAGATAAGTAAGTGTACCAGGTAAAGCAGGTAATGTGGTTAAACCGGTATAATAGCAATAAAGTGCCTGAAGTGAATCGGGAAGCATTGGTAAGCCTCCGCTAAGTGGGTTTACACTACAATCTAAGGTGGTTAATGAATTTGGCAATGCAGGAAGTGTGTTTAATAAATTATTATTGGCGTCTAAGGTGCTAAGGGCATTGGGTAGGGCCGGTAAGCTATCTATGAGATTATTTGTGCAAACTAGATATGTAAGTGAGTTTGGTAAGGCCGGTAAGGTAGTTAGTTGGTTGTCATTGCAATATAAACTACCTAAAGAGGTAGGCAATGCAGGTAATGTAGTTAATAAATTATTATAGCACTGCATAAATGAAATTGAGTTCGGTAAAGCCGGCAAACTGGTAAGTTGGTTATCAATACAAACTAAAGTTGTTAATGAATTAGGAAGTGTTGGCAAACTGCCTAATGGATTACCGGAACACAGCAAGCTGTTTAGTTGACTTGGTAAGCCAGGCAGGCTGGTTAAAGAATCGCCATAACAAACTAACGTTAGAAGCGAGCTTGGTAAAGTTGGTAAACTGTGTAATAACGAGTTGTTGTAACACTCTAAATCTGTCATTGAATTTGGCAAGGCAGGCAAACTGGTTAGGCTATTGTTACCGCAAAGCAATGTGCTTAAACTGTTGGGCAAATAAGGTAAAGTGGTAAAATAATTTGGTGTAGGCGTGCCTGCGCTATTGCTGCAATCTAAAACTTTTAGCGAGTCGAAATATTGTATACCGGTTAAATCGCCAATAGAATCACTTTCTACACTAATCATGGTGTATGTTGTTACAGTGGCATCGGTTGTATCCATTTGATTGCCACTCATAGCACTTGGTATGTTAGTTTGTAACCATGCCGCAAATTTTGCATCTGGTATGGTTATAAATTGTGCTTTGGCTTGATTAATGCAAAATAGTAAAGCAATAAATAATATTTTTTTCATGCGATTATAAATTTTTAACTTAAAAAAAACAAAATTAGAACGTTTTATTCCAGGAAAAAATACAACTTTTAACAAAATCTTACACACGACGATAAAATAACAATTAGCTAACGTAGATTTTCAGAAGCTTTTCAGTTATAAAATCAAAAAAGTTGCAATGTAAAGTCTAACGCTTGTAATCATGCAGAACACAAATAAATTCAGGATCGGATTTATTTAGATAAATGCGAAGCAAGTGCTAATTTTATTTCACCATAACTATATTCAGCGCCTAAAAATTGTTTAATGGGGTTTACCAGGAAAGTATCCAGTTGTTTTGCTGCGGTTACGATTTTTTCTATTCTTTTATCGCTTACAATACGGCTCACATCAATTTCTCCCTTAGCTGCGTAATACGCCAAATGCCCTTCTATGGTACTGTTTGCCATATTTCTGAGCTTGGCAATTTCAGGAATGGTTTTGCCTTGTGTAAATAACACAAAGCTTTCTTTTTTAGTGTCAATTTTTTCCTTCTTAACAGGCGCCTTTTTTTCTTTTATTTTTTTAGCCGGCTTTTTCTCTGCCGGTTTTTCTTCTTCATAATAAACAACTTCTTTGTTTTCTGTTTCGTGTTTTGTGTACGCTTGCTTTAATTGTTCCGCCCTCGTTTTATCGTTCAGGATATTTGCTAAATCTTCGCGAGTAAACTCAGTGTTATTTAAAAACGCGTGTATCAATAATTCAGCTTTACCAATGAGTTTTGCCTGTTCGTAAAATTGCGTTTCCAGCTCAAGTAATTCATTAAAATACGTTTTTATTTTTTTCTCAGATTTTATTTTTTCAATCTGTTGAAAGATGTTTTTAGAGCTTATTTTAAAGAAGGGCAAAAAATATTCTTTCGCTGAAAACACCCGCCCTTTAAGGGTTTCTAAATAATCGCCTTCTTTGGCGCCTATAATATTTGAAAGCTGATTTAAAAACTTATCTGCATTGGATTTAATAGTATCGAGCTCTTTCTTTAATTCGGCAGCCCATTTATAATGTTTTTGTTTGGAAGATTTTTTATCGTCTTTGCTATAACTTTCAACGTGTTCTTTTACGTGAAAAGCAAGCACACCAAAATCGAAACACTGCAGTAAATAATTGCGTAAAAAAACCAATCCCTCTTTTTTAATCAGATCGTTGAGATTTTCCTGTTCTGCTTTTGTCCTTGTAAATTCAACTACTTTGGCATCCTGTGTAATGCCATTATATCTTATAGCTGAAGTAAGCACCAAGCCTTGCAGAGACCGCAAACGCGAAAGCGCCACATAGGCTTGCCCGGGTGCAAAAGCTGCGCCGATATCAATGATCGCTTTGTCAAAGGTTAAGCCCTGGCTTTTATGCACCGTAATTGCCCAGGCAAGTTTTACCGGGTATTGTGTAAACGTGCCAATGGTTTGTTCTTCAATTTCATTAGTAGTTTCATTCAGCTTATATTTAATGTTTTCCCAGGTATGTTTTTCAAGAAACAATTTTGTGCCGTCTTCAAATTGCACTTCAATATCGTCGGCATCTATAAAAGAAACCACGCCGATCTTCCCGTTAAAAAAACGCTGCGCGCCCGTTGAATCATTCTTTACAAACATCACCTGCGCGCCCTTTTTAAGCTCTAAGGTTTTTTCCAGCGGATAGGCATACTCTCCAAAGTCATCTTCTATCAAGGCTTCGAAGAAAAATGATTTGCTTTTCAGCTCCTGTAAAAAGGTTTTATTCAGTTCAAGTGCTTTGTAATTGTGCGTGGTAAGCGTAATATAATTCTCATCAGCCTTTGGTTTAAAATTTGGCTGATAGTGTTTGTTTAAAAGTTCGATATCGTATTCGGTAATCTGATTGTTGCGTAAATTATTCAGCAAAGAAATAAACGCATCATCCGCCTGGCGATAAATTTTATCCAGCTCAATATAAACAGGCTTTTCTTTTTGCAAAACCTGCGAATCGAAAAAATAAATACTCTTATAATATGTTTTTAAAAACTCCCATTCTTCATTCTTTATAACAGGCGGAAGCTGTAACAAATCACCAATAAACAAAACTTGAACTCCTCCAAACGGGCTTTGTTTACGGCGTATGTAGCGTAGCACCATATCGATGGCATCAAGTAGATCAGCGCGCAGCATACTTACCTCATCAATGATCAAAAGCTCCAGCTCACGAATCAGCTTACGCTTATTTTCATGCATTTGTAAATTCTTAACGACAGAAATAGGGTCGTTAATTTTTAAACTAACGTGTTGTGATGTATTGGTTTGATTAACCGGTACATACGCCCCAAAAGGGAGTTGAAACAATGAATGGATCGTTACACCGCCCGCGTTAATAGCTGCAATGCCGGTAGGCGCAACAATAATAGATTTTTTATGTGTATGCTTTACAATATGCCTTAAAAACGTCGTTTTGCCTGTACCTGCTTTACCGGTAAGAAAAATATTTTTTTGCGTATGATTAATAAATTTAGAGGCCAGCAACGCAACGGTATTTTGTTCGGTAGTGGTGGAAATCATCTTTCAAAAATAAATAATTTAAAACAATAGTACGCAGATGTTTATGATTTGCGCAGATAAAAAACCATATTTTATCATAATGATCAGCGTCATCGGCGTTTCTCTCTAAATGTATAAACTCTCAATAAGTTTTTTAATTTTGTGAGATGAAGGCCGAAGAATTAATACAGCACGCAGAAGATATAGCCGTAGCCATTGTCCCTGAAAACATTGAAGATCAAAACGGATGGATGGTCTATCTGGTAAACCTGAAAAACAACTCATTGGAGAATGTTATCGTAAGCTCCAAAGGATATGGCGAGATTGACAACCGCAATATTCAAACATCCACGCTTCGTCATTTTATGGAAAAGGTTGAGCCACACACCTATTCTAAAATAGAGCCCATTATGGAAGATGTTTTTGGCCTGGCAAACGAATACTGGGTTAGCTTTTATATCAACAAAACCATTTACGATAAGAAATTTGTATTTTTGCCCGAAAGTATACAGGAGACTAATTTTATAACCATACCTTTTCTCAATAAAAAAGGTGTAATGATTAAATAAACATGCCGCAAACCGAAATTAACAACGTTTTGTTTCTGGATATAGAAACCGTTCCCTTAGTTTACGATTACCAACAATTAAACGAGCCTTTTAAAAAACTGTGGGATTTAAAATGGCAATATCACAAGGATATTACGCCCGAACAACAATACACCAAAGCCGGCATTTATGCTGAATTTGCTAAGGTGGTATGCGTTTGTGTGGGTTATTTTAACGGGAAAGAATTTCGCTTAAAATCTTTTTACGGCGACGATGAAAAAATATTACTCGAAGATTTTAAATCTACTTTAGAAAAACATTTTTCGGGTTATGCTTTGTGCGCACACAACGGCAAAGAGTTTGATTTTCCTTTTATTTGCAGAAGGATGCTCATTAACGGAATCAGCCTGCCGGAAATATTACAAATTCAGGGTAAAAAACCATGGGAAGTTGCACACCTTGATACACTTGAATTGTGGAAGTTTGGCGATTATAAAAACTACACATCTTTACAACTTTTAGCTGCTATATTTAATATTCCTACCCCAAAAGACGATATTGACGGCAGCCAGGTTGCTAAAGTTTATTATGAAGAAAAAGATCTGGAAAGAATAAAAACCTACTGTTCGAAAGACGTAGTAACTGTAGCACGCCTATTGCAAAAAATGCGCGGTGAACAAGCCCTGCGAGACGAACAAATTATCTTGACTAATTAAATGTGAAAAAAATTATAACGATAACACTCATTTTATTCGGTTCACTTTCAGCTTGTAAAGAACGTGTTATTAAGTTTAATAAAATTGGTTGGAGTGAGTTTGAAGATGGACTTCCTATTCTTCGTGAAAAAATGATAGATGATTTATTAAAAAACCATGTGCTAAAAGGACTTTCCTATAAGCAGTTAGTAGATACGGTTGGTACTCCTAACGAGCAAAGTATACTTGGATTTGATTCTGTAAGCTATATTATTCTTCTTGATTATGGTCATGACATTGATCCTGTACACACAAAAACACTACGCTTTTATTTTGATAAAGACAGTATAATTACTAATTGGAAAATAATAGAACAGAAAAAATAAATTATAACTTATATTTCAAAAATGCAAAAACGTGTAGCAGTCATCGGAAGCGGAAGCTGGGCAACAGCCTTGGTAAAATTATTGTCAAATAATTTGCAGGAAGTTAACTGGTTTATGCGCAACGATGATGATTGCAAATACGTAAAGCAAAATCTACACAACCCGCGCTATTTAAGCTCTGTACAATTTAACGAAAACAAACTAAAGCTTTTTTCAGATGTAAAAACCTGTATACAAAATGCCGACATTATTGTGTTGGCTGTTCCATCAGCCTTTTGCCACGATACCATTAAAGATCTCCCAAAAGAATTACTCTCTAACAAAATTATTTTCTCTGCCATAAAAGGTATCATCCCACAATACAATTTAATTGTAGGCGAATATTTAAACAAACAATTCGATATTCCTTTAAACCAGATCGGTGTTATTGCAGGGCCTTGCCATGCAGAGGAAGTAGCACTTGAAAAGCTTTCGTATTTAACGCTTGCCTGCACAGACATTAACAATGCCGAAACCCTGGCGGCCATGCTCCGTTGCCGCTACATGAAAGTTACCTGCAGCGATGATATTTACGGAACCGAATATTCGGCTGTACTTAAAAACGTAGTGGCTATTGCCGGCGGAGTTTGCCATGGCTTGGGTTACGGTGATAATTTCCTATCCGTTTTGGTTTCTAATGCCATCCAGGAAATCGAGCGTTTTGTAAAAGCCGTTCATCCAATCGACAGAGACATAAAAGCATCTGCTTATCTGGGAGATCTGCTGGTTACTGCTTATTCTCAATTCAGCCGCAACCGTATGTTTGGCACTATGTTAGGTAAAGGCTATTCTGTTAAAATGGCACAACTGGAAATGAACATGATTGCCGAAGGATACTTTGCCGTTAAATGCGTGCATGAAATAAATAAAACCTATAACGTTGATATGCCCATTACGCAAGCCGTGCACAACATTTGCTACGAAAATATTTCTCCTATGATAGAAATGAAATTGCTGGCAGATAAGCTTTCTTAAGCTAAAACGATAACGTTACCGTAAAGAAGCCGGGTATATACTGTTTCTTAAGCAAGCCCAAATAATATATCCCGCCGCAAGCCCAATTCCGCCGCCGATTAAAGAAGCCTTACGTCTTTTTGCACGCGCCACACGTTCATAACCCAACAGATAAGAATCATAATCTACATTGGCGGGGTTTGAAATTGTATTGTGTTGAATTTTTACTTTAGGAAGCCCAACGCCTGCAAAATAAGCCAAAGGCAAAAGCGGCCCGAAAAACGTGCCCGAAAGCCCCCCAACCAGGCCGCAGGCCATCGTTCCGTAAAAAGCACCTTTTGCTTTAAATCCTTTCTTGGCGTCGCGTTCTCCCTGCATATACAGCTTCATTTCATCTCTTGAAAAAAAGTTTTGTATCGTATCTTCCTTGTAGTAATAAAATATATCGCCCGTGTGGTAACGTATGGCAAACAGGTTTTCATTTTCAATATGCGTGCGCTTGGTGCTGTCCTCAGGGTCAATAAAGGTGGCCGCAAACAGGCTTGTATCAAGCACAGGCGACACTATAATATTTCCGTTCATTAAAAAGAGCGTATCCCCCGGCTTCTTTTGGGCCATTAAAAAGCCCGATAACCCAAAGAAAATAACGAAAAGAAATAACTGCCTCATACGCCTGTTTTCATCAAATATACAGTTAAAAAAGTTGCTAAAAAATTCCTGTTATTTGGTTGCGCTTTTGCGTAAATTTGCACCTCTAAATTATCCACATGAAAGATAAATTTGTAAACCGCCATAACGGTCCGCGCGAAGCAGAAGTAAACCAAATGCTTGAAAAAATCGGTGTTTCGAGTGTTGACGAATTAATTGATCAAACCGTGCCCGAGCAGATCCGCCTGAAAAAGCCTTTAAAGGTTAACGCGGCCATGACGGAATTTCAATATACAAAGCACCTGCGCGCCCTGTCAAAGAAAAACAAAGTATTTCGCAGCTATATAGGCCTGGGATATTATAATACCATTGTTCCGGCTGTTGTACAGCGCAATGTGCTTGAAAACCCGGGCTGGTACACCGCTTACACACCCTACCAGGCAGAAATCGCTCAAGGGCGTCTAGAGGCTCTTTTAAACTTTCAGACGGTTGTGATGGATCTTACCGGCATGCATTTTGCCAACGCTTCTTTGTTAGACGAAGCCACTGCAGCAGCCGAAGCCATGTTTATGTTTCATAACAACCGGAGCAAAAACAAACAGAATGCGCATAAATTTTTCGTTTCAAACACCTGTTTTCCGCAAAATATAGATGTGGTTAAAACCCGCGCCGTTCCTGTGGGAATTGAAGTGGTGGTTGGAGATGCAAACAACGTTGTTTTGGACGATTCTTTTTTTGGCGCATTGATCCAGTATCCCGACATTAACGGAGAGGTAAACGACTATAAAAATTTTACGGCAACCGCTCACAGTAAAGAAATACAGGTGGTTGTGGCCAGCGACCTTTTGGCGCTTGCTTTATTAACTCCTCCCGGCGAATGGGGTGCAGATTGCGTAGTTGGTAACTCACAACGCTTTGGTGTTCCTTTAGGGTATGGCGGCCCTCATGCTGCATTTTTAACCTGCAAAGAAGATTACAAGCGCTTAATTCCCGGCCGTATTATAGGTGTGAGTGTAGATGCCGAAGGAAACCCTGCATTGCGCATGGCTTTGCAAACACGCGAGCAGCATATTAAACGCGAAAAAGCAACTTCAAATATTTGTACAGCACAGGCTTTGTTAGCTATTATGGCAAGCATGTATGCTGTATATCATGGCCCCGATGGAATTAAATCGATTGCTGAACAGGTACATTCTAACACAGCAAACATTGCTGCTGAATTGAAAAAGCTAGGTTACAACGTAACCACAAAATTATTTTTCGATACGATTGTTGTGGAAGCCGACGCGAAAAAAATTCGTTCTATAGCGGAGAAAAACGAAATCAATTTTCATTACATAGATGATAAACGTATTGGTGTTTCTATCGATCAGACTGCCGAAGCACAGGATATACAGGATGTAATTTCCATTTTTGCAGAAGCCAAAGGCGAGAAAATTCAAAGTATAGAATTCAAAACTCAGAATGTAATTGCAGGCTCATTCGCAAACCGTACTTCAGCTTATTTAACGCATCCAACATTTAATTCGTATCACAGCGAAACAGAAATGATGCGTTACATTAAGCGTTTGGAGAATAAAGATCTTTCATTGGTGCACTCGATGATCTCTTTAGGTTCCTGCACCATGAAGCTGAACGCAGCTTCTGAGTTATTGCCGATCACATGGCCTGAGTTTGCCAACATACATCCATTCGTTCCGATTGAACAGGCAAAAGGCTACCAGTTAATCTTAAAAGAATTAAATAAAGACTTAAGCAACATTACAGGCTTTGCCGAAATGAGCCTGCAACCCAACAGCGGTGCGCAGGGTGAATATGCGGGCTTAATGGTTATCCGTGCATACCATATTGCTAACGGAAACCCGCATCGCAACGTAGTATTGATTCCTTCTTCGGCGCATGGCACAAACCCGGCCTCTGCAGCACTTGCAGGCATGACCATTGTTATCGTAAAATGCGATGATAAAGGAAACATTGATGTGGCTGATTTGAAGGCAAAAGCAGAACAATATAAAGAAACGCTTTCATGCTTAATGGTTACCTATCCTTCTACACATGGCGTTTATGAAGAGAGCATTAAAAAGATCACTAAAATAATTCACGATAACGGCGGACAAGTTTATATGGACGGTGCCAACATGAACGCACAGGTTGGATTAACTTCCCCGGGAAGCATTGGCGCTGATGTTTGCCATTTAAACCTGCATAAAACATTCGCTATTCCGCATGGCGGCGGCGGCCCCGGCATGGGCCCTATTGGCGTGGCTAAACATTTAGTTGAATTTTTACCTTCGCATCCTGTTGTTAAAATTGGTGGAGAAAAATCCATTACAGCGGTTTCTGCTGCCCCTTACGGAAGTTCGTTGATCCTTTTGATCTCTTACGGATATATTAAAATGCTGGGTGCAGAGGGCTTAACAGAGGCAACTAAAACAGCCATCTTAAACGCCAACTACATGAAAGAGGTTTTAAAAGATCATTACAAGATTTTATATACCGGCAAAAACGGGCGTTGCGCACACGAAATGATTTTAGATTGCAACGAATTTAAAATGAGCAGCGGTGTTGAAGTGGCTGATATTGCAAAACGCTTAATGGACTTTGGTTATCACGCGCCAACAGTTGCATTTCCTGTAGCAAATACCTTAATGGTTGAACCAACCGAAAGTGAAAACAAAGCAGAGCTTGACCGTTTTTGTGAAGCGATGATCACCATTCGTAAAGAGATACAGGAAATCGCCGAAGGCAAATTTGACAAAACAGATAACGTTATTAAAAACGCTCCGCATACCGCTAAATTAGTTATAAGCGATAACTGGGTTAAAACCTATAACCGCGAAAAAGCGGCTTATCCGTTAAAATGGGTTAAGGCAAATAAATTCTGGCCAAGTGTTGCCCGTGTGGATAATGCATATGGCGACAGGAATATTGTTTGCTCATGCTTACCAATTGAAGCTTATATGGAAGAAAGCGTTGTTGCTTAATTTATAGCTCTTATTTAAGAGAAAAGTCCTTGCAAAGCGCAAGGGCTTTTTTTATGTTTGTAACATGGCATTACCCCACACCATGAAAAAGGCAGTACGCTTGCTTTTGTTTTGTTTCATTGTTTTTTCCTGTAAAAACAGCTGGGCTTCGGCTTATATCGACAGCCTTAAAACGGTTTTAAAAACAACAAGCGTCGATACGCAGCGGGTTAAACTGCTTACTTCCATCGCTAAAAAATTCAGGCTTGAAAACATGGACAGCTCGTATAGTTATGCCACGCAGGCTGTTGAGCTGGCAAAGAAATGCGGTGATATAAAAGGAAAGCTGGTAGCGCAGATGTACCAGGGCCTGGCAAAATATTTTATGGGTAAGCCCGATGAAGCGCTTAAGCTTTATTTTGACGCGCTAAGCGAAGCCGAAAAAATAAAGCTTGACGGTTATATTCCGCAATTGCTAACCAACATAGGCATTGCCTACGAACACCAGTTAAAATTAAAGGAAGCGTTGGATATTCACCACAAAGCCCTAGCCATTTTTATTTCTCAGAAAGACGAAAAAGGAATGAGCCTTTCTTATAGCAATATAGCTGCCGTTTATTACCACATGAAAGATTATAAACAGGCGCTTAACTACTACATGAAGACCAAAGAAATTGTAGAGAAATTTGGGAACAAAGAAGCGCTGGCAGGACAGTATAACAATTTAGGTAACGTTTATTCCGACTTGAAAGATTACGACAAAGCGCTTGATTTTTATTTTAAATCGCTGGCTCTTAAAAAAGAGCTGGGCAACCGGGGTGGTGCAGCCATCTCGATAGGAAATATAGGCAGCGTTTACTGCGATAAAAAAGATTATGTAAACGGTTTAAAATACTGCAATGAAGCTGTTGAAGTGTGTAAGGAAGTTGGCAGCACCGATCTTTTAAAGGATGTTTATTTTACACTTACCACCTGCTACGAAGGAATGAAGAATTATCAGAAAGCCTATGAGTACATGAAGTTATATTCCGACCTGAAAGACACGATTTATAATGCCGAATCGGGACAGGCGATGGCAGAAATGGATATCAAATTCAAATCGGCAGAAAAAGATAAAGCACTTTTGGTAAAAGACCTCGAAATTAAAGAGCAGCTAAGCAAACACAAGCAACAGCAAATAATTGTTGTCTCTTTATGCGTTGGGCTTTTGCTCGCATTCTTAGCGCTGTTCTTTATTTTTAAGGGATACAAAGACAAGCAGAAAGCACATACCTTAATTGCCCATCAAAAAGAGCTGGTAGAAGAAAAGCAGAAAGAAATCATCGATTCCATTCAATATGCCAAGCGCATACAAAGCGCACTGCTTACGTCCAACCAATATATCTCGAAGATTTTTCCGGAGCATTTTATTTTCTATCGCCCGAAAGACATTGTAAGCGGAGATTTTTACTGGATACTGCAACACAAGCATGAAACATATATTGCGCTGGCCGACTGCACCGGCCATGGCGTTCCGGGCGCATTTATGAGCGTGCTGGGCATTAATTTTTTAAATGAGATCATTATCGAGAAAAATATTTCATCGCCGGCACAGATCCTCAACACGCTTCGGGATGAAATTATACGCGCCTTAAACCCCGAAGGCTCTGTTGACGAAAGCAAAGACGGCATGGATATGGTTTTGTGCAAATACAACGCGCAAAGCATGCTTTTAACTTACGCAGCTGCAAACAATTCTTTATATGTATATCATAATGCAGAAAATATTTTGCAGGAATACAAGCCCGATAAAATGCCGGTGGGCAAGCAGGCAGAAGTGCTGAAAGATTTTAGCGAGCACACCATACAGCTTAAAAAAGAAGACATTATTTTTTGCTTTACCGATGGCTACGCCGACCAGTTTGGCGGAAGCAAAGGAAAAAAATTCAAGTATAAACAGCTGGAAGAAATTTTGCTGAACAACCACAGTGCTGGCATGAAACAGCAAAAAGAAGTTTTAGAAAAATCGTTTGATGCCTGGAAAGCCAATTTAGAGCAGGTAGATGATGTATTATTAATCGGCATCCGCATCTAGAGCGCCGACCTGAGTGGGGGTTAGATCTCCCTAATGCCTATTAATGGTTTCTTATTTAAAAATTATTGCCAAATAATTTGGGTTATCTGTTTCGCTAATTAACAAATTGGATTATATTTACTGCGTCCCTTTACAAGTTCTTTTAGGATCCTTAATTTTTTTCTGTTAGTAAAACAATGTATTACCATCACGTTTAATTTTATGAATAAATCAGTAGTCTTTTGGCTATGTTGTGCAATGCTTGGCGTAACATGCAGCAGTTTTTCTCAATCCCGTAAATTAGATAGCTTGATCCAGGTGGTGAAAGCCAATAATAAGGATGATACAACCCTTGCTAATACTCTAAATAAGCTTAGCGGTGTGTATACCGATGTTTCCCTTGACTCCTCGCAAAAGTATGTCGACAAAGCCCTTAAACTCTCGCAGGACTTAAATTATACAAATGGCATTATCAGCGCAAAAATTACGCAGGGCATCATCTACCGCTTTTCCAACAGGCCCAAAGAGGCCATTGCCCTTTACCAACAGCTGGCAGATCTTGCTACAGAAAAAGCGCTTCCCGAAAAACTTATTCGGATATACGGTAATCTTGGAGGCGTGTACTACGAAACAAATGAGTATGCCAAGGCGTTAAATTGTTTTTTAAAAGCGCTAAAAACCGCAACAGATTTTAAAGATGTACAAAAGCAATTAATTATGTTAAACAACATTGGCCTGTGTTATGGTAACGCGGGCCTTTATGACGAAAGTATTGAAGCTTACAAAAAAGCCCTGCAACTTAATAAAGTGATCAAAAATGAATTTATGGGGGCGAGTATTAATTTAAATATTGCTTCTGTTTATGAACACCAGGGATTAAAGGGTAAAGCCTTAGGATCTTACAAAGCATCGTGTATCATTTTCAAAAAACTAGGCAACACCAGGCAGTTAGGCATTGCTCTTTACAATATTATATTCAGAATGATAAATGACCGGATGTACGATGATGTAGAGCCCATGCTGAAAGAAATTCAGGAAGTTGCCGATCAGCTGAAAGAAGATAAGTTTTACGCCAGTGTTTATGAAGCAAAATGCATGTATTTTAACGTTCTTGAAAAATACCAGCCGGCTCTTAAAGAAATTGATCAGGCCATTGCTTTAACCGATACGGTAAACGAGCCTAAAGCCTATTCAACCCGCCTGCTGAGAAAAGCTGAAATACTGATAAAAACACATCAATATGAAGCCGCCATGCGCTGTTGCGATCTAAGCAATCTCATTGCGAAAAAAATGGATGACAAATCAAAGATCGCGCAGGGATATATGGTTAAATCTGAAAACTATGTCGGCATGGGCAACTACAAATTAGCCCTGGCTTGCCATAAGTATTCAGACAGCATTGCAGATCTGCTGACAACCGAATCATTTGCCGCCAAAACGGCCATGCTTAATTCTTTGAACGAGCTGGATAAAAAAGAAAAAGAATTGCAGCTTTCCTTACAGGAAAAAGAAAGCATGCATGAAAAACACAAAACGCAAACCGTATTGCTTATCGCAACGGTGGTGGTTGCTATACTCGTTGTGGTCCTCTTGCTGATCAGCCTCCGGGCAAACAGTTTAAGGAAAAAATCCTACACCTTGTTGCTGAAACAAAAACGCGAAATTCAACGTAACAATATCGTTTTGGTACAGCACCAGCAAAAAATTGAACACCAAAAACTGCAACTGGAAAACAAACAAATGGAAATTCATGATTCTATGCGTTATGCCCACACCATTCAAAAAACACTGATGGCCAACCAGGCTCTTATTGACCAGCACCTGAAAGAGCATTTTATTCTTTACAAACCAAAAGATATTGTGAGCGGCGATTTTTACTGGGCCCTTGAAAAAAACAATTATTTTTACCTGGCAGTTTGCGATTGCACAGGGCATGGCGTACCGGGCGCATTCATGAGCTTATTAAACATTGCTTTTTTAAACGAGGCGGTGATCGATAAAAAAATAACAGAACCCCACGAAATTTTAAACTACGTGCGTGATAAATTAATAAACAGCGTATCGAAAGACGGGGGACAAGACGGCATGGATTGTGTTTTAATGGCCTTTGATAAAAAAACCAATCTCATTACTTACGCCGCAGCCAATAACAAAGTATTGCTTGTACGAGAAGCCGAAACCATCTTGTTTCAATCAGATAAAATGCCCGTGGGCAAAGGCATGTCATCAAGATCTTTTTCGCTTAATACCCTGCAGGCAGAAAAAGGCGATATGGTTTACTTATTCAGTGATGGCTACGCCGATCAGTTTGGAGGCATAAAAGGAAAAAAATTCAAGTATAAACAACTGGAAAAAATCTTGCTGGCCAATCGCAACGCAGGCATGAACCGTCAAAAAGAAATCTTAGAAACATTGTTTGATGACTGGAAAGGCAATTTAGAACAGGTGGATGACGTAACCGTTATCGGCATTAAAATATAAAGCATGACTATACAACAAGCCCAGCAAAAAATAGATGAGTGGATAAAAGCCTATGGAGTTCGTTATTTTAACGAGCTCACCAATATGGCTATCTTAACCGAAGAAGTGGGCGAAGTAGCCCGCATCATGAGTCGCAGGTATGGCGAGCAATCTGAAAAGGAAAGTGATAAGAATAAAAACCTGGGAGACGAGCTTGCTGATGTGCTATTTGTCGTGATGTGCATTGCCAACCAAACCGGCGTAGACCTGCAACAAGCCCTGGAAGAAAACCTGCAGAAAAAAACCAACCGCGACAACGAAAGACATAAAAACAATACTAAGCTATAGTAAACGATCGGTAACGGTCAATAAACAAAGAGCTTTTAAATTTGTACTTTTGACTCATGAAATTATATTCGGTAAACAGCGGAAATTTTAAATTAGATGGCGGCGCCATGTTTGGTGTGGTGCCTAAATCGGTTTGGAGCAGAACCAACCCTGCCGACGAGAACAACCTGTGCAGCTGGAGCATGCGCTGCCTGTTGGTTGAGATCGATAAGCGCCTGATCTTAATTGATAACGGACTGGGCGATAAGCAAAACGAAAAATTCTTTTCGCATTATTATTTACATGGCGATGATTCGCTGGATAGATCGCTTGCCAAGCATGGCTTTAGCGCTGATGATATTACCGATGTTTTTTTAACCCACCTGCATTTTGACCATTGCGGCGGAAGCATAAAATATACCGATGCCGCCAAAACAAAACTGGCGCCCGCCTTTAAGAACGCTAAATACTGGAGCAACCACAAACATTGGGATTGGGCCACCAATCCAAACCCGCGCGAAAAAGCCAGCTTTTTAAAAGAAAATATTTTGCCTATACAGGAAAGCGGGCAACTTAACTTTATTGATAAGGAAGGCGAATGGATGCCGGGCTTTGATGTGCTTTTAGTGAACGGCCACACCGAAAGCATGATGCTGCCTTTGCTGAATTATAAAAACAACAAGGTATTATTTTGTGCCGACCTGTTGCCATCTGTAGGGCATTTGCCTATACCCTATGTAATGGGTTATGATGTTCGTCCGCTTGAAACACTAAAAGAAAAAGAGCGCATTTTGCAGGAAGCCGTAAACCAAAACTGGGCCTTGTTCTTTGAGCACGACTCTGTAAACGAATGCTGCAACCTAAGCAACACCGAAAGAGGCATCCGCGCAAAAGATATTTTTAAGATTGGGGAGTTGTAGAAGATTAATTAAACAATATTCTGCTCCTGTTATAGCTTTTGTAAATATCATTGCGTTATTTTAACTATAACTATTGCAAAGATAATTGGGATGAAATTTGCAAAAACTTAAACCATTTTTTTTCAAACTGATTCCATTTTGCTTCGAAATGAAATCATCCTGAACAAAAGTGATTTCATTTCGAAGCAAAATGGAACCAGTTTCTATTAAAATGATTCCATCCCGGTTCAAACTTAAATCAGTTTTATAAAAAATGGTTTCATCTCAAACAAAACTGATGTCAGTTTTTACCAAGTTGGTATCATCCTGCATCGATCTTCATTCAATCGGAATAAAAATGATGTAAGTTTTTTGCAAAATGATTTAAAAAATTAAAATTTTTTGAAACCTTTAAAAAAAGATGGCGTATAAATACTCAAATAAACAACGTACCGATTACTATTTACTGAATACAAAATACCGCATGAAAAAATTCTACTAAACAGTTTGCACACAAGTATTAACGCCAGCTTACTAAAGAAACAGATAGGTAGGTATGCAGGCTGCTTTGGTAAGAAGGCAGGGTAATTTTTTTCAATCATGAAAAAGGTTAAGGTAAACCTGGGGCTGCAAAGTTTTTCAGCCGCAGAAAAAGTAGAGCTTGCCCGTAGCATTGTAACAGCAATGACGGGTAACGCCAACTTTACCACTCCAAACCCGGCTTTAAGCGCTGTTACATTGGCGGCCACCAATTTAGACAACGCTATACAAGCCGCACAGGACAAAGGCAAATCTAAAGTAGCCGTGGCACATGTTGCCGAAGCTACGTTGGATAATTTGCTTACGCAGTTAAGCCTGTATGTTGAGATCGCTGCCAATAACGATTATACCAAAGTGCTAAGTGCAGGTATGAACGTTAAGCAAGGAAGTGCCGCTCCACAATTGCTTGATGCGCCTACAGGGGTAATTGCAGTTAACACCACTAACGAGGGAGAAGTGATCATAAGCTGGAAACGGGTTAAGAACTCGCACGCTTATATCATCGAGATCAGCGATGATGTTTCTGCAATTACCGGTCCCACGGTCTCTACGGTAACGCCTTCGGCATCTGCCAGGGTATTTATCCTCTGGAGCTTTGCGGATGTGGTTACTAAAAGCCGTTGCGTTATCAGTGGCCTTGCAAGTGCTACCAAATATGCTTTCAGAGTATATGCGGTTGGTTCGGCAGGCAAAGGTAACCGCTCGGTTCCGGTAGTGGTTAAAGTGCTTTAAGCACAAAAAAAGAAGAGTCTGCTTATCGCGAGAGCAGGCTTTTTTATTTTAAGTGCTTTGCTGCAAACTACCCGTTATTTAATGTTGTTTGAGGGTAATATAGGAAACTTGTCATTTCGAAGGAGGAACGACTGAGAAATCTAGCGCAGAAGATTTCTCCTAACGTCGAAATGACAACTGAGGATGAAGATTCTGTATTATTCTAAAAACATAACCAGTTATTTGTTAAAACCGACCACTTATAAAAAAATTGGGCCTGAGTGAAACTTTTTAAATCAAAATACGTTTAAGCAAAAAAAGGCCTATGTATTGTTTCATTAAAAAGATATACCATGTTAGTTCCAAGTATGAATTTCCAGGAAATAAGAAAAGAGATCAGTAAAGATTACCCGCTTGTGTTTCGCAAAGCCAGCTTCATTGGACGCAAGCTTTATCGTTTGCTGTCGCCTAAAAAAGATCAAACCGTTTGCCGTACGTTTGATTATACCTCGTATAACAAAAACAATTGGTTGTACAGGGTGTTCTTTAAAAACAAAAAAGAATATTACCAGCTAATGGTGTATCATTACAACAATAAAGGGCTTTGTGTTTACCAGATGTATCCCGAAAACGACTACCTGTTGCATTATACCAGTCACTTTTTTAGCCGCTATAACGAACGCTGTGCTTTAAACCTGGTTAAGCCAACCGATATTGTAAAAGCTTTTATAAATGACAATTGCGAGTATCTGATCTACAAGCGCAAAGTTTTGCGTGCAGGCATCCGCAAGTTTTTTTGCCTCACCAGCCGGGGAATTATTTTAGGCACAGAGAATGAAAAAGAAAAAATCTATCACTTCAACACCTTTATACCGTATAGTGCTTTATACAAACGCCAGATACGCATTGTAAAAGAAATTTATCACTATGCCCAACAAAACCTGCAGGAAGCCATCAAGCAACACGTGCCGCCTGAGTATTGGGAAAGAGCAGCTTAACGATAAATAAAAAAGGGAGTAAAAATTTTACTCCCTTTTTTATGTGTTCAATTTATTTTTTCTTTTTCTCCTTTAAGGATCTCAGGAAGGCTGTCGACCGGGCATGCCCAAGTATAAAGCTGAAATCAGATTTGGCACCAACCGCGTCTGTAGCAAACTTATGGCAGGTCATAGTGCAAGAACTGTTTTGGATATACGTTTCAAGCGTGGTGTTTGATAAGGTATCAGGTGCCGGAATGGTATCGTTTGGAGGCGTGCCATCAGACACCACCGACCATTGCGAACCAATAAGCCTGTAGTTGGCAAAAACAGAACCCGCCGAAGCCAAAGCCTGCTGCCATTTTTTATTGACTGCTTCGGTTGGTCCGTATACCGGGTATTTACGAACTACCTGTGTGCCATAAAGGCCATTGGTAGCGTATGTTTTTGCATATGGCTTTGTTGCCTGCCAGATATAAACACTATCAAAAGGCGGCGGTGTATCGGCTACACAAGTGGTGCAGGCAGGGTTGAAAAATGAAAAATTAGTCCCTGCTTTGCTTACCTCGCTTTGTTCAGGCGCGTTATCAATATGCTCAAACGTGCTCCAGATCCAGAAAGGAAAGCGGGTCGTTTTATGAATGATATGCATGGCAACAAGTCCTACCCATTCTTTCAGATACAAAGGAACCCCCGTGATGCTTTGGTTGGCAGGCACGTAAATAACCGCCATCTTTTTATAGAATTTGCTGGTATCATCTGTGCCCGGCACCAGAATTTTCCAGGTAGCTTTTATTTCCATAGCACCTACAGCGCCCGTATCTGAACCCGAAGGAAACTGGATGGTTTTTCCGGTTTGTCCTTCTGTAGTAGTTAACGAATTACTGATGATATACGTAACTTCATCTTTGTTCAGCTTAATTTCATACAAGGCAAAGTTTAAGTTCTTATCAATAAGCGGTTGGCCGGTGGCTTCTGCTATCGATTCGGGAAGCTTCACCAATTCGTGGCTAAGCTTAGAAAACATGTGTAAGCCTTTAAGGTTGGCTTCTTTTTTAAACGGCCCGGTAAAAGGCAACAAGCTTTCGTTTGTTTGAAAAATGATGGACGGGTCGGTGTAATCTTCCCACACACGCTGTGCAGCGGGAAAAGCCGTAAACGAATTTCCCATTGGATTGCCACCTGCATCGGCAGGCCAGTTAAGCGCTACAAACGTTTGCCACGAAAAAATATCGAAACAAGGTTGCGTTTCGGGTGTAAGGCCATGATAGCCGTTAGCTAAATGAACATCCACCTCGTGAGGAACATTGGGCGCAATGATGATCGTATCGAGGTTACAGGCTACAGGAGGAGGCGTTGTTGTTTCACCTGTTGAGCCACCTTCTTTTTTAGGATCTCCCTGGCAGGAAAAAGCCAGCACAAGAGCCGAAACACCGGCCCATTTAACTAATTTTTCTACATTCATACGTTTTGTTTTTAAAGGATTAATATGCAATACCAAACAATAATAAAACATTTAATCAACACAAAAAATGCAGCTTTGCAGCAAATCTTACATACTGTAAGACTTTCGGATAAAATGTAAAAAATTACAAGATGCGTTTCCGGATTTAAACACGTATTTAAACAGCATAGCACAGCCTGTTTTTTTGTTAATTAATTCCTTCTTTTTGTTCAAAACCAAAAGGCGTGTAAACCCCGTAAATGCTATATTTTAGCTGTTTAGTAAACGCGCGTACACATGGGAATGCAGGTTAATGCAAAAGAGATTTTGTCGCTATTATATCACAACCGCGATGTGGTTGATTTTTTATTCGGTAACCGCGATTCGGTAACAGTAAACGAGCTGCTTGGCAGAGAAGATATCACTTCTGAACAATATCAAAAACTGGTGGCACACGATGTATTGTATGAGCACCAGCAAGTGGTGGGCTTAAACGATGCCGTAATAGCTATGTTTGAAGATTTTATGGAAATAGGCGAGGTTACGCCAAGCTTTATCAACGATTATATCAACGAGCTTAAACGCAACATACGCTACTACCAGGAAGGGAACGAATACCGCTTTTTACGCAGCATAAAAAAATACCTGAAACGCATTGGCGGCGCCATCGGCAAAGAGATCATCAAGCTGCAAAAAAACGTAGATGATACCTACAAGAATGAAGGCAACTATCGTATTAAGCTGCAAAAGCTGGAAGATTACCGCTTAAAGCGCGACACCATTATTGAGTTCATTAACCGTGCCGACGAAGTAATTGACGAAACCCGCAAGCTGTTTGAGCTAACTAACGATCTGGAGCTTTACGGCATTGTATCCTCACTAAGAAATATCTTGATTGAAAACCTGGATTACCTGATCGAGATACAAACCGACATTACGGATTACATCAATAAAATTCAGTTCCAGTTGGATGTGTACAAAAAAGCACAGCACCTGAAAGAGATCAAAGACCACGGGCAACTGCATTACAAAACTAATTTTAAAGAAGTGGTATTGAGCCTGAACCCGCTTGGGTTTAACGGTGTAAAATCTCCGCGCACAAAAATTTCGGTAGAGTTTTTATATACCGACGAAGGGCACATTCTTTGCGGTCGTGTGGCCGAAAAATATAAAATTACGCGCCTGATGGCTCGCCGTTTGGCAGACAAGCTTCCTTCTAATTTTAAAGACGCGCGCGTTGAGGCCTTTGTAAAACTGGATACACAAACTCTTTTAGAGAAATTTTTAAAGCAAAGCAAAAACCTGTTCGAGTTCCTGATGGATTTTAAATTCCCGAAAGCATTGGGCACAGTAAGCTTTGAAGAGCGTGTTACCTTATTTGTAGAGATCTCGATGGAGTTTGATAAACAGCTTGATTTTAAATTTACACTGAACTGGTATGATTTTGAAGACGCACAAAAAAACAAACGCAAAATTGGTTACACACTGATCTTACCTAAAAAAGTAAAAGAGAAAAAAGCAGCTTAGTTAATTTAACGATGGGCCGATTTGACAATTTGAAAATAAAACAACAGAAAAACAAATGTCATTCCGAACTTGTTTCAGCATGACAAGAGCACTTATAAATTTTAAATTAATAACAAATGGACTTAAATATTAAACTACCGAAACAAACACATGATATTTTCGCCATCATGGCGCGCGGGCACTTTATTTCAAGCAACGGCACTAAAGACGGGATGAATCGTTTGTATGACATCATTAACGAGCCTGAAAATTTTGAGAACCTGCAAAATTATTTCAGCGCGATAAAATACCGCATTGAGCGCGGAAACAATTTCTTTTATTTCTCTAAAATGGATGAAATAAACAGTATTGTTGAGAAGAAGCTTGAAACCTTTGAAAAGTATATCGATATCATTGATCTGTTCGCATCCATGGATAATAAAATAACCATCGGTACGCGTTTCCGTGCCGGTGCTTTGGCTGAAGAGTGCAATGCGAATGTTCGCTTAAAACAAAAGCTGCAAAAAATTCCGTTATACCGTTCGGAAACCCTGCATAACAAAGTGCGCGAGATCTGCGACCTGATGAGCCGCGATAGTTTTTTAGAGCGCGAAGACGAAGCTTCTGAAACCTACAAGGTACTTGATTCGTATTCGTACCTGCTTGACGTGATAAACGCCATTGCCATTTACGAAGAAGGAAGTTCTACCGAAGGGGCAGCAGGAATAATTTATAATTAAAAACACAACGTCATTCCGAACTTGTTTCGGGATCTCAAGAAAAATAAACAAGTGCTGAATTGAAAACCGGCGAAGCCAAACGAGTTCAGCAGACACAAAAAAATTAAAACATGACCAATTACAGAATATTAAACAGGATTGTTGAGATAAATATAGCAAGTGTAAAATACACGGATATTGAGCTGAGCGGAAATACCTGCTTTGTTGGAACCAACAACTTTGGTAAAACCAGCTTGCAGCGTGCTATCTTATTTTTCTACAGCGCAAACAGTCGCGGGCTTGGTATCTCAGCATCACAAAAACCGTTTGAAGAACACTACTTCCGTTATGAGAATTCATACATTGTGTATGAAGTGGCCACCGAAGAGAAAAACTTTTTCGTGATCGCGTATCGCCATAACAAAGTTTGTTTCCGCTTTGTAGATGCGGCTTATAACTCAGAGTTTTTCTTTAACGAGAATGATGAGGCTGTTAAAATACAAGAAGTTCTTCGCAATTTAGATAAAGCGGGCATTTACTACAGCAATCAAATTGATACCTTTGAGCGTTATCGTAATATTTTATACGGAACGGAAACCGACAAAAACTTGAATAACTTTTTCATCCTGAAAGGAAATGAAAAATATCAGAACATTCCGAAATCTATTACCAATGTGTTCTTAAGCTCGAAGTCTTCTATCGACTCACGTTTCATAAAAGATTTTATTGCGAATGCTATCACAACAGAAACATCAGGTATTAAGTTAGAGCAAGTTGAACGTCAGCTTCGCCAGTTCAACGAAAAATATACAGACATTGAAACGTACCTGAAAAAAGAATCGCAGCAGCTGATCGAAATGATCGAGAAGAAATTCGATCAGGTTAAGATGATCAAATCGGCACAGGTGGAAATGTCTGAAAAGCTTGGTAACAGCCTTCGTTATGCTGAAACGCAAAACGAGAACATGCTGAACTCCGTAAAGCAAAAAGAAGAAGATTTACGCCAGCTTACGGCCGATCACGAACTTCAAAAAGCAAACATAGAAGATCAGCAAAACAACATCCGTGAAGAGGTTGGTTACTATGACAGAACCATTCGCGATACCAATAAAAAACTAAAAGAATACCAGGGCCAGAATATTGACGCAGCTGTTGAGAAATTTAACGAGCGTGAGCAATTGCAGGTTGAACTGAACATTGCCCGTAAAGAATACGAATCGCTGACAAGTAATGTGCAAAGCCTGGAGCTTAAATTTACTTCGCTGTTCGAGCAAGTTCAGAATGAAAAGAACGCCTATCTCAATACGATCAACTCAAGAATTTCCCAGTTATCAAACGATTATAACGAACGCCAGCTTTTAACGAAGAACGATTTTAACCGCAAGGAAAACGATCTGAAAGACCGCAGAGATAAAATGTTAGCGGAAGTAAACTCGGAAGTAACGGCCAAACAAATCGAGTTCAACGAATTAAAATCAGAAGAGAAAGTTATACGCAGTACCCGTTTTCACGAAGAGGAGATTAAAGATTTAGAGGCTGAGTTGAACGAGTTGCGTGCTATTACATATAAAAATCGTTCGGAGCGCGCTATTAAAAACAACTTAGTGCAAAGCCTGCAAAAAGAATGGGAAAACAGCGAGCTGAAATTGAAAGCTACGTTGAATGCGGAGATCGACAAAGGCAACATGTACATTGCCAAAAAGAAAGATGAGATCAAAACCATTGAAGAGAAGCTGAATATACAGGCAGATGCGTTTTATGGGTACTTAGAAAAAAATTACAAAAACTGGCACGAAACCATTGGTAAGGTTTGTAACGAAGAGATTTTATTCAGGGCTGATTTGAAGCCAGAGATGAAAGATAAGTTAACTGACACGCTTTATGGTATCAGCTTAGAGTTAGGGACTGTTCCTGCAGTTTCAAAATCTATTGAAGAATACCAGGCAGGTAAAAACTTATTGCTGGCAGAGATCCGCGAAGCGGAAGAAAAATTGAATTTATTTCAAACGACCAACAACGAAGAAAAAGCGGTTTCATCGGATAAATTCGGTAAGCAAATAGGTGAATTGAAAGAAGAAATAAAAGTATTGACTTACAGTTTAGAGCTTTCTGAAAAACGTGAGAAAAAACTGATCACCGAATTAGAAGACTGGAAAAGCCGCGCCGGTAGCGAGATTGAGCAATCTTTAACCAGCAATCGCCAAAAACAAAACCTGTTGGAAGAAGAACTTTCTATTTTAAACAAACGTAAGAATATGCAGTTGGCCGAGTTCAACGAGCAATTTGATAATCAGAAAAAACATTTTGAAGATCGTATTGCTGAGCTGAAAACACGCCAGGAAGATGAAATTACTTCTTTGGAAGAAGAGCGCGCTAAAACACTGAAAGCCCTTGAAGACAAGGAGAAATCGCTGAACAACGAGAAAGAAGGAAACTACAAAGATAAAGGTGTTGACAGCAAGCACATTAAAGAGATTGATAAAAAAATTAAAGGCTTACAGGAAGACATTAAGCAAATTGACCGCTTTGCGCAATTGGTAAACGATTACCTGAAAGATAAACGCGAGTTATTTGATAAGCTTCCTGACTTTACACAAAAGAAAGAAGAGTTGGTAAAACAAATGAATTCGCTTACGGCAGATCTGGAAGAAGCTAACCGTAAGTACAATTTAAAGCGCATGGATATCAACAAAGAAAAACGTGCCTTTGAGGAAGAGTTGATCGAGTTTAACAATGGTATTTCTTATTTTTCTAAAAACTTCAGGGAAACGCCGGTATATAATAAATATGCCGAAATTATTGAGCGCGCCGAGCCTAAGAAAACAAATTACAGCGTAATGGATCTGTGTACGCAGTTATTGAAAAATGATTCGCATTTTAACGAAGAGTACGGAGCGTTTCAGCGTTATGTAAATGAGTTTAGCGGCAAGTTCCGTTTAGAAAATCACTTTGGCTTTATGATTCGTAATGACGCTACACAGGCCGAGTACGAACGCTTTGCGCAGTATCTAACCAACTTTGTTCACGAAAATAAAATTGAATTATCAGTTGCAGAGACAGCTACTCAAATTTCATTAGTTACCGATTCAATCGCTACGAAAGTAAAAGAGTTAAGCAATCAGCAGCATAAAATCCAGCACATCATTTCCTTGATTGCAGAAGATTTTAAGAAGGCAGAATTTGAAGAAAGTAAACTAATTGAGTTCATTAAAATTAAATTAGAAGAGAGTGATAACAAAGTTTATAAGCTGCTTAAAAAAATAGAAGAGTTTAAAGATGAGCACGGCCACTTCTACGGAGAAGGCTTATTTAATACAGATTTTGCCACAGGTAAAAACCGCGATATCAACTCTCGAGCCGTTAAATTGCTTGAAAGTTTGCGCCACGCCATTAAAGAGCAAGAGCAGGAAGAAATTCGTTTACAGGATCTGTTTGAATTGAAATTCAACATTAAAGAGGGTGTAAACGAAACCGGCTGGACTCATAAGATCGATAGCATCGGTTCTACGGGAACAGACATTCTTGTAAAAGCCATTATCTACATCACGCTGTTACATGTGTTTATAAAAGAGTCGTCTCACCGCAGCAGCAAAGACTTTAAAGTACATTGTATCATCGACGAGGTAGGACAAATTTCGGCGCATTACTTAAAAGAACTGTTGAAATTTGCGAAGAACAGAAACATTATGATGATCAACGGATTACCGAACAAGAGTGGTTTGGAAAGTCATTATCGTTATACGTATCAGTTCCGCCGTGAAGAAGATAACTCCGTGCGTATCTTCCCGAGTATTGTTACCGAGGTTGAAGCATAAGCATGCTGAGCTGTAAAAAATGGAAAACCTCTCTGTAACAATTGTTCAAACAACATTAGCCTGGGAAAACACAGATGCTAATCTTACTACTTTTGATAAATTGATTTCTCCTATTGAGAAAACAGATGTTGTTGTTTTGCCTGAAATGTTTACAACCGGATTTACCATGCAGCCCGCTAAAAATGCGGAACCTGTTGATGGAAAAGGCTTGCAATGGATGAAACAAAAAGCTTCTGAAAAAAATTTTATACTTACAGGAAGCATTTGTGTAGAGGAAGATAAAAAATTCTATAACCGTTTATATTGGGTAGAATCTGCCGGTCAACAACATTATAACAAGCGCCATTTGTTCAGAATGGGGGCCGAAGACCAGCATTACACCCAGGGTAAAGAAAAGATTTTCCCGGTTGTAAAAGGCTGGAAAATTTTGCCTTTGATCTGTTATGATCTGCGTTTTCCGGTTTGGAGCCGTAACAGGTGGAGAATGGAAAATGGTAGCCTGCAGGCAGATTATGATGTTTTAATGTATGTGGCCAACTGGCCCGAAGTGCGCAACTATCCCTGGAAACAACTGCTGATTGCGCGTGCTATAGAGAACCAGTGTTATGTAGTGGGCGTTAACCGCATTGGTGTAGATGGAAATGGGTTTAATCATACAGGAGACAGTGTGATTATAAATCCTTTAGGGCAAATCATTAGTGAAACAAAAGCAAATGAAGAGCGCGTTGAAACTGTTTCACTGGATTATGAATTTTTAAGCGAGCTTAGAAAAAAATTTCCGGTGGGCTTAGACGCCGATAACTTTGATATTAATTAAACGATGAACAAACTGTTTTTATTTTTTATAGCTGCCGCCCTGGTTTCCTGCATAGGAAAAACCATTGAAGAACCTTGTGAGAATGCACCTACAGTAATTACAGTTGATCGCTACGTCTATTCGAAAGACAAAAAGAATGTGGCTACCGTTATGTATGTGGATGGCATTGTTTCTTTTATCAGCGGAAAAGATACAGGCTCTGTAGAAAAAGACGGGTTCATCCGGTTTAAACTATCAAGAGATCACGCTTATTCCTGCAGTTTTAAATGGCAAAACGATTCTTGTATTATTTTAAGCGGCTATGGAAAATGGGATGTTGTTGGCCATCCAAAAAAAATTGGCATACAGATCTTAAAAAATGAAGAAGAAAGAAACCTGGTTAAAAATGATAACGATGCTGTTGTTTGCGAAGGCAGCGTAACAAACTAAATTAAAATCATATGAAATTATTTATTGGAAGCGATCATGCCGGTTTTGAATTAAAAGAAAAAATCAGAAAATACCTTTCTGACAAAAACATGGAGGTAATTGATTGCGGCTGCTACAGTGAAGAGCGTGCCGATTATCCCGATTATGCTCACAAGGTTGCAGAAAGCGTTTTAGCTGACAAAACTACCTTAGGCATTTTGCTTTGTGGCAGCGGAAATGGCATAAATATTACAGCCAATAAACATGCCGGCATACGCTCGGCGCTTTGCTGGATGCCGGAAATTGCAAGCATGGCCCGCCAGCACAACAACGCCAATATCATGGCTTTACCCGCGCGTTACATTGCTCAGGATGTTGCTTTTGCTTGTGTAGACGCCTTTTTAAGCGCAAGTTTTGAGGGTGGACGCCATCAGGGTCGCATAAATAAAATAGAAGTTTGTTAAAAAACTTTGCATAAATAAAAAAGCATGGCATATTAATTGCTGTATATTCGTTAGATTAAAAACAACCACATGGTAACTATGACTCTTGAGAACGTATTAACAGAATTAGACAATAAAGTTTTAACGATTACTGTTAATCGTCCTGATAAATTAAATGCACTTAACGCAAAAACCATTGAAGAGCTTCATGAAACTTTAATTGAAGCAGAAAACGATAAAGGAATTCGCGTGATCATTTTAACCGGTTCGGGTTCAAAATCTTTTGTAGCCGGGGCTGATATTGCAGAATTTGCAAATTATAATATTGAGCAGGGTAAATCGCTTAGCGCCACCGGGCACTTTAAGCTTTTTAATTTTATTGAAAATTATTCTAAACCCATTATTGCTGCCGTTAACGGCTTTGCCCTTGGCGGAGGCCTGGAGCTTGCTATGGCTTGCCACATGCGTGTTGCCAGCGATAACGCTAAAATGGGCTTGCCCGAAACATCGCTTGGGGTTATTCCCGGGTATGGCGGAACGCAGCGTTTGGCACAGCTAGTAGGCAAAGGCAAAGCTTTTGAAATGATTACCACCGCGGATATGATAAATGCACAAGACGCCTATAAATGGGGGCTTGTAAACTACGTTGTTACACCGGAAGAACTGATTAACAAATGCAAAGAAATTGCAGCTAAAATTACCAGTCGCTCGCCGGTAGCCGTAAAAACAGCTATTAAGGTTATTAATGCCGGTTTTAACAATAAATATAACGGCTATGATGTTGAAATTGAAGAGTTTGGTAAAATGTTTGGAACTGCCGATTTTAAAGAGGGCGTAAAAGCATTTTTAGAAAAACGCAAACCATCTTTTAATGGGAATTAAAAGCAGAATTTTCTTCTTACCTCTTGCTTCTTATCTCTTGCTTCTTACGTCATGTTCTTTTAAAAAAGAAATTCCCCCTCCTTCCAATCTCATCTCGGCTGATACCATGGAGTTTATCCTGGTTGATCTGACCATGAACGAGGCGGCTTTAAACAGCGGAATCCCCAACGATACTCTTAAAAAAGTAAACGTATTGGCTAATTATAAGATAAGTCTGCAACGCTTTGATACAAGTTTTGCTTATTACACCCAAAACCCACAAAAACTAAAGGATATTTATACAAGCGTACTGGAAGATCTGAACCAGAAATAAGCTTTTATTGTTATTACTGGGAACAAGCTAATCCGCCCGTTTTATAACAGAGAAATAACCCACAAATCCTGCCGTAAATTCTTGTAAAATTAGTACCTTTGGGGCTGTTTTTAAGCCAAACTAACCATGGATAAATTTTCATATGTAGGTACCAGCGATGTAAATGCAATAGAAGACCTGTTTCAGCAATATGCAAAAGACCCTAACAGCGTTGATGCATCCTGGAGAGACTTTTTTAAGGGCTTTGAATTTGCCCAAACCTCGTACACAGACAAAGGTGGTGCCATTCCTGAAAATGTAGCCAAAGAATTTAAAGTGATCAGCCTGATTACAGGTTATCGCCAGCGCGGGCATCTGTTTACCAAAACAAACCCGGTTCGTCACCGCAGGAAATACGAGCCTACTTTAGACCTTGAAAATTTTGGCCTAAGCGAAAAAGACCTGGATACTGTTTTCCATGCCGGAAACGAAATCGGTATTGGGCCTGCTAAATTGAGCGATATTGTTGCTCACTTAAAAACTACCTATTGCGAAAGTATTGGCGTTGAATTTTTATATATGCGCGATCCAAAAGTGATCAAATGGTTACAGGAACGTATGGAAAAATCAAAAAACACGCCTTCTTTCTCCATTTCAGAAAAAAAGACCATTCTTAAAAAATTGACCCAGGCGGTTGTTTTCGAAAACTTCCTGGCTACAAAATATGTGGGGCAAAAACGTTTTTCGCTGGAAGGCGGAGAAGCGGTTATTCCTGCCATGAACGCTTTGATGGAACATGGCGCCGAACTTGGCATTGAAGATTATGTAATTGGTATGCCGCATCGCGGAAGGCTGAATGTGCTTACCAACATCATGAACAAAACCTACAAAGATGTTTTTACCGAGTTTGAAGGCCGCCCAAGTGAAGACAGCTTATTTGATGGCGATGTAAAATACCACAACGGTTACTCTTCTGATCAGACAAGCGATTCGGGCAAAAAAGTGCACATGAGCTTAACACCAAACCCTTCGCACTTGGAAACCGTTAACCCGGTTGTGGAAGGTATTGCACGTGCAAAAGTAGACAACCTGCATGGCGGAGATAACTCAAAAGTTTGTCCGATTTTAATGCATGGAGACGCTGCTGTTGCAGGTCAGGGTATTGTTTACGAAGTTGTACAAATGAGCCAGCTGGATGGTTATAAAACTGGAGGCACTATTCATATTGTGGTAAACAACCAAATTGGTTTCACAACTAATTATATTGATGGCCGTTCTTCTACCTATTGTACCGATGTTGCCAAAGTGGTGCTTTCACCCGTGTTTCACGTAAACGGAGATGATGTAGAAGCACTTTGTTTTATTGCGAAACTGGCTATGGATTTCCGTCAGACTTTTCACCGCGATGTATTTATTGATGTATTGTGCTATCGTAAATACGGCCACAACGAAGGTGATGAGCCTCGCTTTACGCAACCTGTTTTGTATAAAGAAATTGCCATTCACCCAAACCCAAAAGATCTTTATGTAAGACGCCTGGAGTTTGAAAAATCTCCTTTGACAGACGAAGCCAAAGAAATGGAAAAAGCTTTTAAAGCAGAGTTGGAGGCCAATTTAGATGAAGCAAAAAAAACAGAAAAAGCAAAAGTTACCTCTTTCTTAGAAGGAAACTGGAAGGGCCTGAAAATGGCTTCTGCCGAAGATTTTGATAAATCTCCCGATACTTCTATTTCTGAAAAACTGTTTTTAGACCTTGCAAAACGCAGTACCGAATTGCCAAAAGACAAAAAATTCTTCAACAAAACAGCTAAAGTATTTGATGACAGAAAAGCCATGATCACCAACGATAATTACGATTGGGCCATGGGCGAATTATTGGCGTATGCCTCATTAATGAGCGAGGGCAATCATGTGCGTTTTAGCGGACAGGATGTAGAGCGCGGAACTTTTTCGCATCGTCATGCTGTTGTAAAGGTTGAAGACAGCGAAGAAGAATATATCCCATTAAATAACCTCAACACTAAAGGCGAGCTGCGCATATACAACTCTCTTTTAAGTGAGTACGGTGTGCTTGGTTTTGAATACGGTTACGCATTTGCATCACCAAACATTCTTACCATTTGGGAAGCACAATTTGGAGATTTCTTTAACGGTGCTCAAATTATTATCGACCAATATTTATCTTCTGCCGAATACAAATGGCATCGTATGAATGGCTTGGTTGTGTTATTGCCTCACGGTTACGAAGGACAGGGCCCTGAGCACTCTTCGGCACGCATGGAGCGCTTCTTACAAATGTGTGCAAAAAACAACATGCAGATTGTAAATACCACTACTCCTGCACAACAATTCCACATTATCCGTCGCCAGTTAAAAAGAGATTTTCGAAAGCCATTGATCTGTTTTACACCAAAAAAATTATTGCGTTACCCAACCTGCGTAAGCACGTTGAAAGACTTTACTTCAAAATCTTTTCAAGAGCTGTTGGACGACACAAACGCAGATGCAAAAAATGTAAAACGCCTGGCATTCTGTACCGGTAAAGTTTATTATGACCTGATTGAACGCCGTGAAAAAGAAGGCGCAAATGATATTGCTTTTGTGCGTATCGAACAATTATATCCGTTCCCGCAAAAACAGGTAGACGCTATTATTAAAAAATATAACAAAGCAACCGAATACTTGTGGATACAGGAAGAGCCTGAAAACGCAGGCGCATGGAGGCATATTGAACACACGATGAAAAAAGTTGATCTGCATTATATTGGCAGAGACGAAGCGGCAAGCCCGGCAACAGGTTTCTCTAAACGTCACGCAGCCGAGAATGAAGAGATCATGAGCAAAATATTTACGAAAGTTTTGGTTAAGTAAATAATGTTAAGCGAACAGCAAAAAAACATAATTATTGAAACCTTAAAGCCTTTTAATCCGAGTTTTATTGGATTATTTGGTTCTTATGCTCGTAACGAAGAAACAGAAAACAGCGATATTGATATTTTATATGCGTTTGAAGATAAATACAGTTTGTTTGATTTGATGCACATGAAAGAATTTTTGCACGAAAAGTTAAACAGACGGGTAGATTTGGTTTCTAAGAACTATCTCAACAAACACGTAAAACCTTTTGTAGAAAAAGATTTGAAAGTATTATATAGTGCGTAAAGAAGATAGTACATATTTAAAACATATTTTGGATTGCATTGTTGATATAGAAAGTTTTTCGCTGGGATACACCAAAGAGAGTTTTCTTGTCGACAAAAAAACATTTAACTCATGTATCAGAATGTTTGAAGTAATAGGCGAAGCAACTAAAAGAATTTCACCTGAGTTGAAAAGTAAACACACAAACATTGCCTGGAAAGAAATTTCAGGGTTGCGAGATGTGCTTATTCATGATTACGAAGATGTTGATTTGCCCGCAGTTTGGCAGATTATTCAAAATGACATCCCAACATTAAAAACAAATATTCAAAAAATAATCAATACATTAAACTAAATAAATTTATGGCAATTGTAGAATTAAAAGTACCAAGCCCGGGAGAATCCATTACAGAAGTAACCATTGCACGCTGGCTGAAAAAAACCGGTGATGTGGTTGAAAAAGATGAAGCTCTTGCGGAGATCGATTCTGATAAGGCAACCCTGACACTTAACGCAGAAGACAGCGGAAAAATTGAAGTGTTGGCTGCTGAAGGTGATACAGTAAAGATCGGGCAGGTAGTTGTTAAGATCGACAATTCGTTTAAACCGGAAGCTAAAGCAAAAACTGAACCTAAGAAGGAAGAAGCTAAAGTTGAAGCAAAGAAAGAAGAGAAAAAAGAAGTGGCGGCTTCTGCGTCAACAGATAAAGCCACAACATACGCAAGTGGCACACCAAGTGTAGCTGCTTCAAAAATTATGAGCGAGAATGGTGTTAAACCTTCTCAACTAAACGGTTCGGGCAAAGATGGTCGCATTACCAAACAAGATGTATTGGCTGCACTTTCTAACGGCTTGCCAAATGTACAAGAGGTTCTATCAAACTCATGGAAAGGTGGCAGAGACAAAGACCGCCAGAAAATGTCGGCACTGCGTAAAACAGTTGCTAAACGTTTAGTGGCCGTTAAAAACGAAACTGCCATGCTTACTACTTTCAACGAAGTTGATATGAGTGGTATCTATGCTATCCGTGCAAAATATAAAGACAAGTTTAAAGAAGTTTATGGCACTAACATTGGCTTTATGAGCTTCTTTACCAAAGCAGTTTGCGAAGCCTTATACCACTACCCTGCCGTTAACGGAATGATAGACGGCGAAGAATTGGTTTACAATAAATATTGTGATATCGGTATTGCGGTTAGCGCTCCGAAAGGCCTGATGGTTCCGGTGTTGCGCAATGCAGAATTGATGAGCCTTGCACAAATTGAAGGTGGCATTAAAGATCTTGCTATTAAAGCCCGCGACGGAAAATTAACCATTCCTGAAATGGAAGGCGGAACATTTACCATCACTAACGGCGGTGTGTTTGGCTCTATGATGAGTACGCCTATTATCAATCCTCCGCAAAGTGCTATTTTAGGTATGCACAACGTGGTTGATCGCCCAATGGCTATTAATGGCAAAGTAGAGATCCGACCGATGATGTATGTAGCATTAAGCTACGATCACCGCATTATCGACGGACGTGAAAGTGTTGGTTTTTTAGTTAAAGTAAAAGAAATGCTGGAAAACCCGACACGCATTTTATTTGGTGGAAAAAACCCGGAAGAGGTTTTATTAGGACTTTAGTTTTTTATTTTCTTGTTAAGAAAACTCCAATCAATTTCTAAATTATTAAAAACATTTAGAAACTCAATTCTATTACTATTTACGGTTAGTGTTTTTTCGTGTTCTGATAATGAATCTAAAAAACATCTACAGAATATTTCTGAGAAACATTTTGGAATTTCTATTGAAAATGGGCCACGGCAAGGCTTTCAATATTTTGATTCAGCAAGATGTGAGTACGACTATAGATATGTTACAACCACAATTACTAATGATAGCATAGTTCCTGTCCATTTAGAAATTTATTTTTCAGAAGAATATAATTCTCTACGTACACACGATAGTCTAAACTCAAAGGTATTTCTATTGCCAAGAGCGTTAACCCCAAAGAGACAACATTTTGACGGCAGCATGTCGAAAGAGTTAAAAGATTTTTTAGACACAGAGATTGATACCCCAATTTCTTTAGATACGACAATAAACCCAAAGGAAGAATGTGTTATAAGGTTTGGTGTGCTTACTGATATTGAATACGTAGACCCAATGAGAATTGCCTTAATAACTTCGATTAAAAATCGATCTGCTTTATCACTTCAGCTATCTATAGATAATGGCTTGATTATACCTTGTGGGCAAATTTCCTTTTCTACTAAATAACAAAGATTTGATTTATTTCTTAGGTGCCTCAATCAGGTCCCAAAGATTGCCGTACAGATCAGCAAAAACAGCTACCATGCCCCAGGTTTCTTTAACAGGCTCTCTGATTATTTCAATCTCATTATCTAACAGGTTTTTATAATCCCGTTGGAAATCATCAGTATGTAAAAACAAAAATACGCGCCCGCCCGTTTGGTTCCCCACCCTGCTCTTTTGCTCTTCGTTAGCCGCTTTAGCCAGTAACAAACTACAACCTGTAGAGTTTTTAGGTGCAACAATAACCCAACGTTTTGTTTCCGATAATACCGTGTCTTCCACTAAAGTAAAATGCAGTTTTTGGGTGTAAAAGGCTATGGCTTTATCATAGTCGTCAACAACCAGGGCAATGTGTGCAATGTTTTGTTTCATTGTGGTAAAAGTATGATTTTGTGGTTTAAATAATTCTTATCAATTTTATGAAAATTAAACGATATGAAATTAATTCTCACCTCATTTTTAGTACTGCTTGGTTTTATTTCTTCGGCACAAAAAAAATATCCGCCACGCCAGTCAAAATCATTATATGATTCAACCTTAGCCAAAAAACTGAAGGCCGATGATTACGGCATGCGCAAATATGTAATGTGTTTTTTGAAAACAGGCCCCAACAAAAGCCTGTCTGCCGACTCTGCCAATAAAGTCCAGGCGGCGCATTTAAAAAATATTAAGCATTTGGCCGACCAAGGCAAACTGGTTGTTGCCGGCCCGTTTATGGATGAAACCGAATTAGAAGGAATTTTTGTTTTTAATGTACAAACGCTTGAAGAAGCCCAAGCTCTTGCCAATACCGACCCTGCCGTTAAAGCAGGTATATTAATTATGGAGTTGCATCCCTGGTATTGCTCGGCGGCTTTAATAGAAGTGCCGGCTATTCATAAAAAAATCCAGAAGAAAAGCTTCTAACGCACTTTAAATTCTTCTATCTCAATTTTATGGGTGCAGAAAAGATATTCTTCTTTAACGGTATTGCTGCAAACTAAAATAGTTTTGTTGCTTGCAAAATCCCTGATCATGTTTTGATACCAGGCAATCGCATTTGTATCTAAATTGCTGCAGGGCTCATCCAGCAATAAAACCGGGCAATCGGCCAAAATAGCCAGGCCAAGTTTCACGCGCTGTTTCATCCCCGAAGAATAATTTTTCAGGTACTTCTCTGCCGCATGTTCAAGCTGCATCAGCGTAATAATTTCTTTAGCAGACAGGTTATTTACAAAAGGCTTGAATTGTTTTTGATGCTCTATTATTTCGCTTAGCGTAAGGTCTTCTATTAATTCCATATACGGCGAAGCCATGCTGAGATGCTTGTAAATAGCATCATCTTCGATCTTTTCAGTCATTCCGAACTCGTTTCGGAATCTGTCAGATGCTGAATTAAGTTCAGCATGACTTTCTTTTCTCCAAACAACTTCGCCTTTTGTAGGAATTAAAAAAGAAGAGATGCTTTGCAGCAGGGTTGATTTTCCAGATCCGTTAGAACCCAAAATAACCAGCTTTTCACCCGGAGAAATTATGCGTGTAACACCTTTAAAGATCCATTCGTTTACAAACTTCTTGCCTAAGTTATTTATATGAATGCTTATCTGCACAACAGGAAATTATTTTTTTCTCATTACGATCTCAATCGGAACACCCGAAAAATTAAAGTGCTCGCGCAGTTTGTTTTCCAAATAACGCTTGTAGCTTTCGCTAACATATTGCGGCAGGTTACAGAAAAAGATAAACATAGGTATGCCCTTCATCTGCGTAACATATTTAATTTTTACATACTTACCTTTCAGTGCAGGTGGCGGATATGCTTCTAAAACAGGCTCAAAGAACTCATTTAGTTTTCGTGTAGGTATGATCTGGCGGCGGTTATGATACACTTCAATTGCTACTTCAATCGCTTTCAGAACACGTTGTTTTTCCAGCACTGAAACAAAAATAATAGGCACATCCTTAAACGGAGCCAAACGATCGCGTATCTCGTCCTCCATCTTCTTGGCTGTTGAGGCGTCTTTTTCTATCAGGTCCCATTTGTTAACCAGTATAACAATGCCTTTGTGGTTTTTTATTGCCAGGTCAAAAATGCTTAAGTCCTGAGACTCCAATCCCAATGTAGCATCGATCATTAAAAGCACTACATCGCTGCTTTCAATGGCCCTGATAGAACGCATAACACTATAAAACTCCAAATCCTCGTGCACTTTGGCTTTCTTACGAATACCCGCTGTATCAATCAGCCAAAAATCGTTTCCAAAAGCATTGTAACGTGTGTTGATAGAATCTCGCGTAGTACCCGCAACCGCGGTAACAATGTTTCTTTCATTGCCAAGCAAGGCATTTGTCAAAGACGATTTCCCTACATTAGGCCTTCCTACAATGGCAATACGTGGTAATTTTTCTTCCTGCTCATCTTCGGGGTTAGGCAGCGCTTTTATTACATCATCCAGTAATTCCCCTGTACCGCCACCGCTTGCCGCCGATAAAGGATATACATCTCCTAATCCCAGTGAATAAAATTCCGAAGCATAGGGCGTTTTATCGGGCGTGTCAATTTTATTTACAACCAAAAAACATTTTTTGCCGCTCTTACGAACCAGCACTGCAACATCTTTATCAAAACGGGTAACGCCTTCGGTACTGTCTACCACAAAGATCAACAGGTTAGCTTCATCAATGGCAATCTGCACCTGCTTCCTGATCTCAACCTCAAACACATCATCGCTGCCGGTAATATAACCGCCGGTATCAATAATAGTAAACTCGCGGGCATTCCACTCTACCTTGCCATAATGCCTGTCGCGGGTAACGCCGGCCACAGAATCTACAATAGCCTGGCGGCTCTCGGTTAAGCGGTTAAAAAGAGTTGATTTGCCTACGTTTGGGCGACCTATAATAGCGACTATGTTTGACACGTTTTTGTTTTATAAATTGTAAATGGCCTAGGCCTACATTAATTTTGGCAAAGATAACCTTTTTGGGCGTTCCGGCGTTTTTGCCATTTATAAAAATGGGGGGAAATCTATGCGCCGTCGGGCTTTGCGCTCCAATCTTTTGCAGATTACAGCAAAAGGATTTTCGCTTCAATCCCTAACGCAAATACAAACTTTACTTCAACAAATCGGGCCTGCGTTGTTTTGTGCGTTCAATACTTTTTTCGTAGCGCCATTTTTCAATATTAGCTGTATGTCCGCTCATTAATATATCAGGCACTTTCCAGCCATTAAACTCCTGCGGGCGCGTATAAACCGGCGGCGCCAACAGATCATCCTGGAACGAATCAGTTAACGCAGATGTTTCATCATTTAAAACCCCCGGCAACAAACGAATGATACCATCACACAGCACGGCTGCTGCAAGCTCCCCGCCGCTAAGCACATAATCTCCTATAGAAATTTCTTTTGTGATAAGGTGTTCACGTACACGTTCGTCAACACCTTTGTAATGCCCACATAAAACAATAATATTTTTTAGCGTAGAAAAATAGTTGCAGGTTTTTTGTTGCAGCAATTCTCCATCGGGCGAGGTATAAATTACTTCATCGTATGTTCTCTGGCTTTTTAAATGCTCTATGCAGGCTGCTATAGGCTCAATCGACATAACCATCCCGGCACCACCGCCAAAGGCATAATCATCTACCTGCTTTTGCTTTTGTGTGCTGTAATCTCTAAGATTTATGAGGTTTACTTCTACCAGTCCTTTTTGCGCGGCACGCTTTAAAATACTATGCTTAAAAGGACTCTCTAACAGGTCGGGATGAACGGTTATAATATCTATACGCATTATACTTTGAGGGCTGGTTTTTTATATAAAGGCACTGTGCTGCAAGGCTCGCCATACATAATACTTTTTGCAACAGGTTTTAGTTTTTCGGTTAAGGCCACGTAAGCTGCAATTGGCACGGGTTTATCGCCGCAGCCTTTTATCACAACGCGTGCATCTTTATATGTATTTGCATCCAATGCGTTTATTTTTTCACTGAACAAAATTGTTTCAAGCGTTTCTAAATTTCCGTAAACAATTTTTTTGGCAAAAGGCTCAAGGCTTAGTGTTAGCAGCATATAAGCCCAGGTTGGCACAATGGCATCTGCCGTACAGGTTAAGGCTACATAGGTATTTTGGTATTGGCTCCAGTTGTGTGTTTTAATGTGTTCTCTGAAATCCTTTTCTTTTAAAATAAGCTCCTGGAAAAGCCAAGGTTTTATATCAAATTCAACACGCGGAATATCATCATAAAACTCTTCCAAATCTATTGTTACAATGCCGCTTTGCGCAACTTTGTTTACTATTTCATCCATACTATAAAGGTACGGCAGTTGTTTGGAACAAAAAAAATATTACTTAATAATATTTACCTCGCCATGGTATTTACCTCCTTTTGGATCGTGGGTATCCAAAATATAAAAATAGGTTCCGCAAGGCAATTCAGTACCCAAATAACTGCCGTTCCAGTCGTTTTTATAGCCGGTTTTAGAAAATACTTTCTGCCCGTAGCGGTTATAAACTTCAAAGGTGTTATTGGGATACTGCTCTATGTTTCCAATAACAAAATAATCGTTTATATTATCTCCGTTAGGCGAAAAGCTATTGAAAAAATAAAGTTGCCCGTCGGGAATAACTGTAACTTTAATATGATCGTAAATTGTGCAGCCATTTGGAAAAACAGCTATCAGGGTATATCCCGTTGTATATTCCGGAAACACATCGGGAGTAAGCGTATTGGGGTTTAAAATATTTCCGCTTCCTGCGCTGTCAATAGACCAGTAGACCAATGAATCTCCGGGTGCCTGACCATGCAGGGTAATGGTTTGTCCTTCTTTTATAGTGGTATCCTGGCCAGCACTGGCTGTATATGCGTATACATACACTGTAACCGTGCTGGTTGATTTAACATCACCGGCATCTTTTACCGTTAGTGTATAAACGGTTGTTGTTGTGGGCGATGCCACGGGAGTTAAAATGGTAGAATCACTCAGTGTTTTTCCGGGGCTCCAGGTAGTAGACTGGTAGGGCTTTGTGCCTCCGTTGGCAGAACCGTTTAAGGTGGTTTGATTACCTAAGCATATTTTTTTATTTGGCCCGGCGCTAACGGTAAGTGTGGGCGTAGTGGTTTGCGCAGATAAAAACCCGGCAAGCAACAAGAAACAAAATATGATGGTTTTTTTAAAAAACATTATACAGGCAAGCTACAAAATTAAATTACTCAAACAAAAAATGCCACAACGGTTTGATGCGGCATTTTTCAGTACGAGTTTTTAAAAACTACTTGGCAGCTTTTTTAGCGGCTTTTTTCGGTGCAGCTTTTTTAGCTGATGCACCTTTAGCAACTGCCTTTTTAGCTGATTTTTTCTTGCGTAAACGAGTTACACCGTGTGTACCGATGTGAATTTTTCCGCGTTTAGAACGTTGATCTCCTTTTCCCATAATTATATTTTTTGTTGCGTAAAAATACTTATTTTTTGTTTAGCTCATCTTTTTTATTGTTTGCTAATAGTTTCGCTAAATGCGAACAGCATTTAGAAGCTCGTTTGTTTTTAAAGCTACGTCCATAAACAGAATTTTAGCGCTTACATTCCGTTCAATATGATAAAACGCCTTATTGAACAATTCCGTTAAACCCTCATGGTTTTGTGTGTTTATGTAGGGGTGAAATTTTTGAAGGAATTCTCTCTCTTCTTCTGTGCCCGAAACCGCTGCGGGCAGGTGTTTCACCAGGATACAGTTTCTAAATGTATGCAACGCATAAATAAGGAATTGCTTTTGTTTTTCTCTTCCTATACGGGCAAAATCATCCACCCAATTTGATATTTTAAAGGCATCAAAACGCAGGCAGCTGCGCATAAAGGTTTGAAATAAAAGAAAGTTTTGCGTAGAAGCAATGTTTTCGTCTGCCAGCAAAAAAGCTTCGCGCGGATTTTGCTGGGAAAGCGCTGCAACCTGTTGTGCATGTCCCTGCGGAAGATTAAAGGACGCGGAAATAACCGTAGCTATTTCATTTGATGTAGGCGCGTTTACTTTTATTAATTGTGTACGGGAAATAATAGTTGGCAACAAACCATCAGAGGCGCTGGAAACCAGGAAGAAAAAAGTATCTTCGGGTGGTTCTTCTAATATTTTTAAGATCTTATTGGCAGCATCCGTATTCATTTTTTCGGGCATCCAGATCAGCATAACCTTGCCTCTTCCTTCGTAGCTGGTATAACTAAGCTTCCGGATTATTTCATTGCTTTCGTCCTTCGCAATAATAGGTTGTTTGTTCTCGGCATCAAGCGCATTGAACCAGTCGTTAATGTTAAGATACGGAAAGCCTAAAAAAGCTTCTCTAAATTCGGTTAACACATGATCGCTGAAACGCACATCTTTGCTAAGCGCAATAGGAAATACCAAATTCAGGTCGGGGTGCGCCAGCTTGTTTATTTTCAGGCAGCTTGGGCAGGTATCACAGCTATCGGTTTCACCGGGATTTTGGCAAAACAAATATTGTGCAAAAGCAATTGCCAAAGGCAACTGCGACCCTCCGTCGTTTCCTAAAAAAAGCAATGCGTGCGCCACCCGTTTGGTGGTGGCCATTTCTATCAATCTTTTTTTTAGGGCTACAGGTGCCGCAACTTGCGCAAATAACATGTGGCAAAGATAATTTTAAATGAACAATAGCCACAAAAAATCGGAACGCTGATGACGCTGATTTATATGATTTTACTTTTGTTATGAAATTCAATCTAAAACAAATTTTTATCTTTTTAAATCATAATTATCGGTGTCATCAGCGTTCTATTTCTTTCGTAATGATATTCCAAAAAAATTTGGCACTTTTGTAGTACAAATGCTGATAGCTGATTTAATAACCAAAGATATTCCTGCACTTAAAGATTCTGACACCATCGAGCAAGCGCTGCATTGGATGGAAGAATTTAAGGTAACACACTTGCCTGTGCTGCACCATAAAAAACTGGCGGGCCTGATCGCAGAATCTGACCTGTTGGATGTTGCCAATACAGAAAGTAAAATTACCGATAATCATTTTAATTATATCAAGCCACAGATACACCCGTCGCAACACGCTTTTGACGCGCTTCGATTAATGTCAAGCCTGCATCTTACGCTCATTCCCGTTCTTGACGAAAAAGAAAATTACCTGGGTAACATTACGCAAAAAAGTGTTTTAGACCGTTTGGCCAGCTTATCTGCAGTGATGGAACAGGGCGGTATCATTGAGCTTGAGCTTAACAAGAATGATTATTCGCTTACACAGATTGCCGGCATTGTTGAAGGAAATGATGCCAAAATTTTAAGCTGTTATGTAACTTCTTTGCCCGACAGCACTAAAATACAGGTAACGCTTAAAATAAACAGGGACGACCTGACACGTGTATTGCAAACGTTTTATCGTTACAATTATGAGGTGAAAGCGTCTTACCACCAATCGGGTTACGAAGATGATTTGAAGAACAAGTTCAACGAATTTATTAAATACCTGGATATATGATGACTGTTGCTTTTTACGCCCGTCCGGTAAAAGACAATGTGCCGGATTATGTAAAAACACTAAACACCCGTTTAAACAAAGAGGGTATCCACTTAATTATATTCAAGCCGTATTATTTATTTTTAAAAAAAGAGTTTGGCTTTAATTTAGACATTCCTACTTTCTCTTCTTACGACGAACTAAAACAACAAAAACCCGATTATTTAATTTCATTGGGCGGCGATGGCACCATGCTTGAAACGCTTGATTTTATACGAGAAACAGGTGTGCCTGTGCTGGGCGTAAATACCGGGCGCCTGGGTTTTTTGGCCAGTGTTTATAAAGAAGAGTATACAAACGCTATTGATAAATTAATTCAAAAGCAATACACCATACATGCGCGCGCTTTGTTGCAATTGCAAAAGCCAAACAATTTATTTGAAATGAATGTTGCACTGAACGAATGCACGCTGGTAAAAAAAGATTCATCTTCTATGATGAGTATCGATGTGCATATTGACGGTGTTTTTTTAAATTCTTATTGGGCAGATGGCCTGATTATTTCCACGCCCACGGGCTCAACGGCTTATTCGTTAAGCTGCGGAGGGCCTATACTGGAGCCAACTTCGGAGAGCTTTATTTTAACGCCCATTGCGCCGCATAATTTAAATGTGCGCCCTATTGTTATAAACGATAAATCAGAAGTTTCTTTAAAGATCAAAGGGCGCGATAAACAAAACCTGATCTCTTTAGATTCCAAACAGGCTACTATTCAAACTGACGAAGAGGTGATCTTAAAAAAGGCCGATTATCGTTTTAACCTGATAAACCTAAACGGGCAAAACTTCTTCAATACCCTGCGTAACAAGCTTATGTGGGGCCTGGATAAACGCAATTAATTTTCTTTTAAATATTTTATGGAATTTGTTTTCTGTTTGCATCTAAATAGAAAAACAAACCATGAACATACAAATTAACGAACCCTGCCACGAAGACTGGCAAGCCATGACACCTAACCAGCAAGGTGCATTTTGCAAAGTATGCCACAAAGATGTGATAGACTTTAGCAAGAAAAGTATCTCCCAGATAAAATCGTTTTTTGCTGAGAAATCCGAAGAAAAAATTTGCGGGCGCTTTGAAAAAAAGCAGCTGGTTTACCTTTCTTTTGACGATTTTTTTGCTTCGTTCAAATACTGGGCCTTATCTAAAAAAATTGCCCTGGTGTTTTTCTTCACACTTGGCTTTATGGCTTTTGACGCCTCTGCGCAAAGCGGCACTACAAAAGGAAATGCCATCCCAAAAACAGAAACGCATACGCTGGGAGAACCAGCTGTTGCAACACCCCCAATGATACAGGGAGATGTGGCTTATCCTAAAACAGATACAACAAAAAAACAAAGCCAACCCATTGTGGGCAAAATAAAATGCACCAATGTTCCTAAAAACAACAAGCCTAAAAAAGCCAGTCCGCAGGTTATGGGCGGAGTTACACCGGCGAAAAGAGAAGAAAAGAAAGATACGAAATAAAATATTTAGCCTCTTCGGAAAAACGCTTCAACATGCTTAGTGTGACTAATGAGCTTATTTCAGCTTATCTGCCTGGGCGTGTGCATCAGCTAAAATTTTATCTGCCTTAGCTGCTGCTTCGTCATTTAGCTTTTGTGCTTTTTTGTCAGCCTCCTGTTTCATTTTTTCGGCTGCCTTTTTAGCCGCTACTTTTGCCAGCGGATTTGAAACACTTGACACCAATGAGTCTGCGGCACGATAACCGGCATCTCTTGCCTGCTGAGAAAGCTTGGCTGCTTGTGCTTTTAGAGCATCTGCCTGTTGTTGCGCATCAGCCAACAGTTTTTCTGCCTGCTGCGAAGCTGTTTGTTTCACTTCGCTTACAACGGCTGCTTTTGCCTGGTCAACCACACTACCGCCACTTTTATCGCCTTTTAAGCCGGTTTTAATGGTTGGTTTGGTAACGGTTCCACCAATAAAGGCTGTAATGTTTACTTTTTCAGGCAAGGCAATATTTGTTCCTAATGCGCTGCCTGCTTTATTTAATAAGCCCTGCGCCAATTGCTGGCCTTGTGCGCCCATTAATTTGGTAGGCACCTCCATGGTCCATTTATAATCTAAGGTCTGGTCAAAACCGGTAGATCCGCTTATTTCGGCAGGTATGCCCGCTATATTGATTTTAAATGGCTTGGTGCTCACGCGTCCATCCTTAAATTCATAAGAAAGATTTACATCGTTTAAGGTCAGGTTTTTTAGTTTATTTAAATGAAGCGCATCGTCCAGTTTTACAAATGGAGGATAATCTTGTATGCCTATGGATTTTGTCTGGAAAACCCCGTTACCGGTTAGTGTGGTCAGATCAGGGCTCATATCGGGTTTTAAAATTCCGGTGAAATTGTTCAGCGTAGCGGTAAATTTACCATGAGCTGCGTTGGCAATCGGCGCAAGCGTTTTAACGGTATTGAATGTATTTACCGTTTTCTGAATATCGAAGTCGTTTGCATTTAAATTAAAATTAATAGCCGGTTTGCGTATGTCTTTGGTATCGTAATGCCCGCTCATTAACATCGTTCCGTCAAGCAAATTCATTTTTACGTTTTCCATAGAGGCACGCGCATTTCTTACCACTACATTTCCGGCCACATTGGTAATTTCCATTTTGCTGTACAGCATTTTTTTAATGTCGGTATTTAAAACAAAATCAATGTTTGAAGGAACAGCTGTAACGGTTGATGATGCCGGTGTTGCAGTGCTTGTTGTTGCTGTAGTGCTGGTAGTTGACGAAGACATTAACTGATCCAGGTCCATCAGGTTTGAGTTAAGGCTGAAGTTTCCTTTAATTAAACTATCCTGGAAAACATATTGCATAAAATTCTCAATCTTGCCCTGCATTTTAATATCTGAATTGCCCAGTTTGCTATCGAATGTTGTAAGCTCAACAACCTGTGGCGTAAAGTTTAATTTCATTTGATTTATCAGCACGCTATACGGAAGCGTTGCTGTTTTGTAATTCATTTTATCAACTTCAAAAGTTCCTTCTGCTTTAAACTCCTCGTATTTTTTGTTGGTGATAGAAGACATTCTTCCCTGCATTTTTACGTCGGCTTTTATTACGCCGCTCATATCATCTCCTTTATCCAAAGGCACAATATCTTTAATGGAAGTAAGGTCAATAACGCCTTTTATCTCGCCGTGTAAGTTAGGGTCTGACACAGGGGTTTTAACATGCATCACCATATCAACCGGGTTGCCGGCCATTTCTATATGAAATTTATTTACATCAATAACCGTAGCATCAGGTTTACCGTTAGGGTTTTGAATATCGGTAATGATGTTGATGTTGTTAACCGATTTTGGCAACGAAGGGTATTTGAACATAGCGCTTGTAATTTCCAGGTGCAGGCCAAAAGCCGGCAGTGTTGAGGCATTGTAGGTTCCTTTTGCAAAGCCGTTAAGGGCCTGTTTACCTGCAGTTTGCACGCTTGCAAAATCTTTAGAGTATACCGCAGGTATTAAAGAAAGTATGTTTTTAAATTCGGTTTGTTTAGCAAAGAATTTAAGATCCATATTAATGTTGGTATCGGGCATGGCCACAAAGCCTTCTATGCCAAGAGCCAGTTCGTTTACGTTGATCTCGTTTTCTTTAAAGGTAAATTTCATATTGGGCATATCGGCATCCAGATCGGTTTTTAATTTGATATGCATGTTTTTTGCGTAGCTAACACCACCCATAGAAAAATCCATTTTTTGTATCTCGGATAAAATGTTCATCACAAAATTATCCTGTGTAAAATCGCCGGCCAGTTTAAAATCAAAATCGTGCAGGGCCGCATTCATCTTGCCTTGCATATCGTTGTAGGTAATCTGCGCTTTTTTAATTTCGAAGCTTTTAAGGCTTAGTTTAAATTTTGTTTTAGCGGTATCGGCTGCCGGCGCAGGCTTACTTGTATCGGCGCTTGGTTTCGTAATATCCCAGTTGGCTTTGCCGTTCTGCATCACAATAGCATTTATATGGGGCTCATCAATTACAATCTCTTTTATTTTGATCATATCCCCGCTTATCACGCTCATAATATTTACATCCGTGCGCAGGTTTTTTATATAAGCCAGTGTATCTTTATCGAACTCCCCTACTCCAATTACACTAACGTTATCTATAGAGAAACGAAAATCGGGGAAAGAAGAAATAATGGACAGATCAAAATTGCCAAAATCTACTTTTGCATTCAGGTTTTTATTGGCTTCATCTTTAGCCAGCTTTACCAGTTTATCTTTAAATAAAAACGGCAGGGCTATCAGCGCAATAATTAATACTAAAAGTGTGATGCCTGTAATTTTGAGGAGTTTTTTCATAGTGCTTTGTTTTTAGGAGCTTCGTAATTATTTGAATGCCTACAAATTTAACATAAAAACCGAAACGGTTTTAGCGGCCTGTTGGTTTGTTTAGTATAATATAATAAACGATTTCATAAATTGTTTTAATTTTAACTTATATTTGTTTTACTACTAAAATCCATCATTATGAACGTATTTCCTCCCATTGAATAGTCCTTTAAAATGTGGACAACCCTGTTACTTATTTTCATTTGCAGTTATTTAGCTTTTTCCATAAGTGCTATTTGCGGTGGCGGCGCAGGCCTTATGCTTATTCCTATACTTGGCAGGCTTTTACCGGTTAGCCAGGTTCCGGCGGCTTTATCAATTGGCACATTTACAAGTTCAGCTTCCCGGATTATCATTTTCAGAAAAAACATTCATTGGCCTATTGTAAAATATTTTGTTCCGGCTGCTTTGCCCGCGGTTTGGCTTGGTGCCTGGTTGTTGAAATTTATAAACCCCCTGTACCTGGAAATTGCCATGGGGATCTTTTTGATCAGCAATTTACCTTTCGTTTTTAAAAAGCAAAAACAATTAAAAGAGGTTGAAAAACCTTCTGATTTTGTTTTAGTCATGATCGGATTTGCTGCCGGCTTTTTATCGGGACTTACAGGGGCTGTTGGCTTGCTTTTTAATAAATTTTACCTGCGGTATGGCTTAACAAAAGAAGAGATCATTGCAACCAGGGCAGCAAACGAGATCATCCTGCATCTTACAAAAATAGTTTTGTACACGCTTTTCGGGTTGATCTCCTTTAACGTTATTGCTATCGGAATTGTTATTGCCATTTCTGCCGTGTTATCTTCCTGGTCGGTTAAATGGTTGTTGCCTTTATTGAGCGAATATGTTTTTAAAAAGGTGGGCTACTTTGCCATGGTAATTTCGGGCCTTGTATTACTCGCGCAATCCGGGTCGGATTTATTGACAGCTAATAACGGTACATTAACCACTCATTTAGAAACGGAGGGATTAGAAACAAAGCTGAAATGGCAAAACGCGCATTATACGCTTGAGTTTACTTATGATGAAGGTTTTGAGTTTGAGCAGATCATTCCGATAACAGACTTAACGCCCGCGCAAAGAGAACTGGTTTTAAGCAAGTATCCAAACGCCGATAAAATAATTATAGAAGCGGTTTATGGGGTTGGCTCAAAAACGTACGAAGCATATTATTTTAAAAAGAATATTTTTACGGATAAGATCGATTTTGATTAACCCTACCGGTTTTTAGCCCTGTACGGATGTTTCGTAGCACATTTCGGATGATTTTTTCTGTTGTTCAGAACCTTTGAACAGGTGTCCGGATGATTTGAACAGGTGTTCAAAGCTTCTGAACACCTGTACGGATGGCTTGAACGATTGTTCAGAGATCTCGAACGGGTGTACAAAACATTTGGTGTGTTGTACAAAACTCCTGAACAGGCGTACGAAAGGTTTGAACTGTTGTACAAAGCTTTTGAACACCTGTACGAGGCTTTTGAAATGTGCTGCGGATGTTTCGTACAGTTGTAAAAATAGTTTGTACGATACAATTTTTTATGTGGTAAGGTATTAGATCCTTATTGCAAGCCCGCCCTGCAATATTGATCGTGCAATGCCTCCTTCTATATAAATGCCCACGCGTTTGGTAATGTAAAACCTTCCGCCTATGGTTATTTCAAAGGCAAAATTATTGCCCGCGTTTTTAGGCAGGCTTTGGGTTTTAATGATATTGACAATAGATTGAACCTCGTAGCCCAGGCCGGCGCCAATGTAAAAATCAAGGTGCTCTCTAAAGAAATGAAAATGCTTGTTCAGCCTTACGTTTGCCACAAAGGTTTGTCCTTTATATTGATTGGTAAATATGGTGCTTGAAGGGGCTGCCTTTTGGTTTTCATAATCATCATAACTAAGGTCTACGCCAATACCTATGTGGTGAAATATCTTGTACTCCAGCTTGGCATATAAGGGGTATGTGTGAACAACAACCTTTTGATCGTTTTTAAATTTATAGCCGTTATTGATAAAGTTGTCTATATAAATAATTGCCGGGTCGCCAATACCCAGGGAAATAATGAGCTTTCTTTTAAGCGCTGTGCTGTCTCTGCCTTTATGTCCGCCGGTAGTTATGTTTTTAGAGAACAGGCTTGTTGCCGAAAAAATAATGGCAATAAACAAAATTGTTTTTATCGTAATCTTCTTGTTTTTATACGCCGGCATTCGTTTAAATCTATTGCTAATATATAAAACTATGTTTTACGATTATTTTAATTAACTTACATTTGATTTTAAAATTTAAACTCAATACCATGAAAAAAATAGTACTAATTGCTTTGATAGTATTTACAATAGCCGCTAAAGCACAGATAACTTTCGAATTTGCCCAGGATAGTGCTTCTTCCCTTGGTGTTCAAATTGGCGGGTCATATGCAACAGACCAATTAATGATCGTAAACTTTGAGGTATCGGGTGAACAATATGTTAAAATAAACCGACATGGAAAAAACATAAGTATATATAACATGAGCCATGCTTTGGTAAAAACGATTTCTCTAGCGAGCTTACCTGTAAATACTGTTGGTTTACCATATGTACTTTATTTATCTGAAACCTTATTTAATACCGATTCTAAAAAAGAATTTATGTATGCTGTAACTCTTCCTAATAGCTATTATACAGGTATATATAATGAAGATGGGGTTGTGTTATTTTCTGATTCTGCTTATCCTGCAGTAGTTGCAAGCTATGCTATGCAACAATATCCTATATATAATACCACCAATAATGGCACAAAAATGATGTTGAGTTACCAAAATGGGCAAGTAAAAGTATTTGATTTAGGTGGCACTTTAAGTTGCAGCTCACCATGTGGTGCAACCAGTACCGCGAGTTTAAGAAGTGTAAACACAACAAACAATAATGTGCTTGGTAATGCTTACCCCAATCCTACAAACAACGCAACTACCATACCTTATACTTTGCCAAATGGCACAAACCAGGGCGAAGTTGTTTTTTATAACGTACAAGGCATAGAAGTGAAACGCTTTAAGGTTGATAACACGTTTAGCTCTTTGCTTATTTCAACAAGTGATATTGCTTCTGGTACTTATTATTACCAATTGCTAATAAACGGTAACGCAAGCGCTGCTAAAAAAATGGTTGTTATTAAATAAACCTACTGCACCTTAGCAAAACCACCTTTAGCGTATTCTCCGCTGGTAAGCTTGTCTTTAATAGCGCTAAAAGCTTCTATGGTATATTTTACATCTTCTAAGGTGTGTACGGCGGTTGGTATCAGGCGCAAAATAATTTGCCCTTTTGGTATAACCGGGTAAACCACGATAGAACAGAAGATGTTATATTTTTCACGCAGCTCGAAGGTCATGTTGGTGGCTTCGTCAACGGTACCGTTTAAGTAAACAGGCGTTACAGGCGTATTTGTTTTACCAATATTAAAGCCTGCGTTTTTTAAACCTGTTTGCAGGGCAGTTGTTATTTCCCATAATTTATGGCGCAATTCAGGGCGATTACGTATAAGCTCCAGGCGTTTTAAAAGCCCTTCTACTAAAGCAATAGGCAGGGCTTTGGCAAATATCTGCGAGCGCATGTTATAACGTAAGTAAGTCACTACTTGTTCTTCTGCCGAAATAAAGCCGCCTATTAATGCAAAGCTTTTTGCAAACGTGCCAAAATAAACATCTATACCATCCTGGCAACCTTGCTCCTCGCCCGTTCCGGCACCGGTTTTACCCATGGTACCTAATCCGTGTGCATCATCTACAAATAAACGGAACTGGTATTTCTTTTTAAGCTCTATAATTTCTTTTAGTTTTCCCTGGTCACCGCTCATGCCAAAAACACCTTCGGTAATCACCAAAATAGATCCGCCGGTTTCTTCTACCAGTTTGGTAGCGCGCTGCAATTGTTTTTCGCAGCTTTCAACATCATTGTGCGGAAATACAAAGCGTTTTCCCATGTGCAAGCGCACACCGTCTAATATACAAGCGTGTGATTCAGCATCGTATACAATAACATCATGTCGATCAACCAGGCAATCTATAGCGCTGGCCATGGCCTGGTAACCAAAGTTTACTAATATTGCGTCCTGCTTTTGCGATAAAGCAGCCAGTTCTTTCTCTAATTTTTCATGCAGGTTGCTGTTTCCGCTCATCATGCGTGCCCCCATTGGCATGGCATAACCGTATTTTACAGCTGCTTCGGCATCTGCTTTGCGCACTTCAGGATCGTTGGCAAGGCCTAAATAGTTGTTTAAGCTCCAGTTAAGGCGTTCTTTTCCACGAAATACCATGCGAGGGGAGATATCTCCTTCTAGTTTAGGGAATGTAAAGTAACCATGGCTCTCTTTAGAATACTGGCCTATAGAACCCATATTCTTTTTAATCTTATCAAACAAGTCTTGCATAACAAATATTTATGAGGCAAAGTTAATAAACCCTGTTAAAAACTCACTAAATTTGTGTTCACTATTTTCTAAGAAGTTTATATTTATAAACATCAGCTCCTTAAAAACACTCAGATGATGTTAGAAACTAAAGATTAATAAAAGGTTAAATGTTCGTTAAGTTTTTTAGGGAAGCTTTTTCTGTTCATAACCCAACTTAAGCCAAAAAAATATAAGATGATATGAGAGACTTAAACACATTAATTAACCCTGATCGAATTTGTTTTTTATTAACTCTTTAGTTTACTAACAATGTTTAATTTTGTAGTGTTATTGTTGTTTATCAATTACATAGCTATAAAAAGAGTATTCATAACACGTTAACATGTTTTTAATACTGATATTTGAAAGCTTTTTTAAAAACAGTTACTAACCAAACTAACACCTAAAATAATAATATAATTTCTTTTAAAAATATATATAGATGAGTAATGTAAGTAAAGGATATGTGGATGAACAGGTTGATGTGCAAATGGATATCTTTGCGGAGATTGAAATTCTCAAAAAGCAAAAAAATGCAGTTATCCTGGCCCATTACTACCAAAACCCCGACATTCAGGATGTTGCAGATTACATTGGCGATAGCCTGGGGCTTGCACAGCAGGCGCAGCAAACAAATGCCGATATTATTTTGTTTGCCGGCGTGCATTTTATGGCCGAGACAGCAAAAATACTCAATCCAACCAAAAAAGTTTTAATACCCGATATGAATGCCGGCTGCTCGCTGGCAGATTCTTGTCCTCCGCAACAATTTTCTAAGTTTAAGGCAGAACACCCGGATCATATTGTGATCTCTTACATCAACTGTACGGCAGAAATTAAGGCGCTTTCAGATATTATATGCACATCTAGCAACGCAGTTAAAATTGTAGAAAGCTTGCCAAAAGACCAGCCCATTATTTTTGCACCCGATAAGAACTTAGGCGCTTACATTAATAAAGTTACCGGCCGAAACATGCTTTTGTGGGACGGAGCTTGTATGGTACATGAAATATTTTCGTTAGAGAAAATTACCAAATTAAAGATACAACATCCAAATGCACAGCTGGTAGCTCATCCGGAGTGTGAAGCTGCTGTATTGGATAAAGCTGATTTTATAGGAAGCACAACTGCCATTTTAAACTATGTGAAAACAAACCCGGGCAAGGAATTTATTGTAGCAACAGAGACAGGCATTTTACACCAGATGATAAAAAATTCGCCTGAAAAAACATTTATTCCGGCACCGCCAAACAACAGCTGCGCTTGTAATGATTGTCCACACATGAAATTAAACACCTTAGAAAAAATTTACCTTACACTAAAATACGAGCAGCCCGAATTGCTTTTACCTGCACATTTAATTGAAGCTGCCAAGAAACCAATTTTACGAATGTTGTCTTTATCTTAAAATAAAAATTAAATTTGAGGTGTAAGATGAAGAAAGCCGCATTAGCTATATTATTTTTAATTTTTAATTATTTGGTTGTTTTCGCACAAACAACAGATTCTACTACAGCTAAGAACGGTTATAATGTTTTCTATTTTGATAATGGAAAAAAATCATCAGAAGGAACCATGAAAAATGGCAAGGCAGATGGTTATTGGAAAAACTATTACAAAACAGGCATCTTAAAAAATGAAGGAAACCGTAAAGATTTTTTACTGGACAGCATCTGGAAATTCTATAATGAAAAAGGCCAGCTAACCAAAACATTCAATTATTCTAAAGGAAAAAAGAACGGTTATATAACTACCTACGATACGGCCGGAATTGTAGTATCAAAAGAAAATTATATAAGCGATGTTAAACAGGATACTTCTTATACATATTATAAAACAGGATTGGTAAAACAAAGCATACCATTTAAAAATGGTAAGGCAGATGGCATATCCTATGTATACTCACCCGATACCTTGGTAACTAACATCATTCATTATAAAATGGGTTATGTAGAAAAACAGGAAAAAATTAACCAGACCGATGAAAACGGAAACAAACAAGGTATCTGGAAAAAGTTTTATAAGAACGGAATACTGGAGAAAGAAGAGCGTTTTAAAGATAATGCCGTTGATGGTTACGTAAAAGAATACGATAAAAAAGGCAACCTGCAGGAAATAAAAAAATACACATTCGGCAAAGAAGTTACCGATGCACCGGAGCTTGCCAAGCTGGATGTATTTAAAGCTTATTTTGATGATGGAGGTGTGCGGTACGAAGGAGGTTATATAAACGGAGTTCCTATGGGTACACACTTTAAATACCACCAGGGCCGCAGGTGCGATACAGTTTTGGTTTATGTTGATTCTCTTGATGCAAACGTAAAACAATTCAGCTGTTATAATATTTCAATACCCGATTCGGCCTTTAATTTTCAGGATGGATATTTGATAGAAAAAGGCCCGGTAGATTCATTGCGTCGCCGCCAGAAAGAATGGATAGAATACAACATCACCGGCGAGTTTCGTTCTAAAGGAACTTATGTAGATGATAAGCGCATAGGCAGCTGGGAATTCTTTTATCCAAATCAGAAAATAGAGCAAAAAGGTAAATACGATAAAAAAGGCCGTTTGCAAGGCCCGTGGACCTGGTATTATCCTAATGGTAATGTCTTAATGAAAGAAAATTACCAGAACGACAAATTAGAAAACGGTTATGAAGAATATACCGAAGACGGGCAACTAATTACCAAAGGAGAATACCTGGATAACGATAAAGAAGGTCCCTGGTTTTACCAGATCTTAAATTATAAAGAATACGGCGTTTATCACAACGGATTGCCCGATAGTGTTTGGAAAGCATATTATGTAAAAGAAAACAAACTGCGCTTTGAAGGTGCTTTCTTAAACGGAGAACCCGACGGAAGACACACGTATTATTACCAGAATGGAAAACCACAGGCAACAGGCAAATATGCAGGCGGGCAAAAAGACGGCAACTGGAATTACTATGATGAAAATAACTTCCTGGTGCTTACTATAACCTATAGGAATGGAGAAGAAATTAAATGGGACGGTGTAGATGTGCCTGCTTTAGAGGATGGCTTAAAAGTATTCCAGGACGCAAAAAAATCGAAAGAAGAGCAACCTAAGGAAGAAACCAAAAAAGAGAAATCCAAAAAAGACAAAGGGGCTGATGAACAAAGCGGTGAAAAATAACCCGGATTCCGACAACTATAAGAACATAGTCGAGAACTTACCCGTAGCTGTTGTCATATTTACGCCCGAAGGAAAAGTTTTATATACCAACAAAAAAACACTAGAATTATTTGTCGTAAACCCGGATGAAGTAAATAAGGTCAATATTTATGATTTTGTTTCTGCCGATTTTTTAAATACAGTTTTAGAGCGCAAAAAAAAGCTGCGCCCCGGCGAAGAATTACCTGCCATTGAAATTCAAACCAAAAACAAAAAAGGAAAAACCATTTTTGTAGAGATCAAATCTTCCTCTATTACCTATAACAATGCAGAAGCGCTTCAAACCATTATAACCGATATTACCTTAAGCAAACAGCTGCAGGAAGAAAAAATAAAAGCGCATTTAGCCGAAGAAACCAATAAAGAGCTTAAAAAAGAAATAGACCTTCGCACACGTTCTGAGCAAAAATTCAGGGCCATTTTTGAGAGCGGCACGCAACTAATGTGGACGGTAAACAAAAATATTTCACTCACTTCTTTCAATCATAATTATAAAGAAGCCATTTTTAATGCCTATGGCGTTTATCCAGAAATTAATTCAGACCTGAACAAGCCAAAAATAAAATTTGCCCCGGATGAATACCACAAATTTTGGGACGAAAAATATGCCGAAGCTTTTGCTGGAAAGACCGTAGAATTTGAAACAGAAACGTTTAATCTGAAAGGCGAAAAAAAAGTAAGGCACATTACCCTGCACCCTATTTACAATAATAAAAAACAAGTAACCGAAGTGGCCGGCCAGGCATACGATATTACGCAGCAGAAAAAAGACGAGCAGGAAATTATCAATAAACAATCGCAGTTAGCAGCTATTATTAATACCACGGATGACATCATTTTTTCGGTGGATAAAAACTACAATATTTCTGAGTATAACAATGTGTTGCAACAGGTAGTGAAAACCCGCCACGGAGTTGATATAAAACCCGGTATGTGCGTATTTGATATATTGCCCGAAACACATATAGATTCTGTAAAAGCACGTTATGATATGGCGCTTACGGGCGAGCGCGTTTTGGCAGTAGAAAAATTTGTGATGCAGCATATTGAGCGCGTTTACGAAGCATACTACAGCCCGATACTAATGAACGGCGAAGTTACCGGTGTTGCCGTTTTCTCTAAGGATGTAACCGACAGGCAACAAGCCCAGCAGGATGTGCACGAAAAACAATCGCAGTTAACCACCATTATAAATACAACCAACGACATTATTTTTTCGATGGATAAAAATTATAATGTGGTGCAGTATAACAGCGTGCTAGAAGAAATTGCAGAACAACGTGCAGGTAAAAAAATAAAGCCAGGCATGAACTTTTTTGATTTCCTTCCAAAAGATACACACGCCTGGTTAAGAGAAACCTATTCGCGTGCCTTAAAAGGCGAGAACGTGGTTGCCATCGAAACCTTTTTACATCCAAAAACAAAAATTAACCGGACCTACGAAGCAAATTACAATCCCATCATAATTAACGGGGAGATAATGGGAATTTCTGTTTTTTCGAGAGATATAACCGAGCAGAAAGAAATTGAAAAGCAAATGCTGAATACGCAAACCCAGCTTGCTGCCATTATTAATAACACAACCGATATCGTTGTTTCTATCGACAGAAATTACAACATTGTCCAATTTAACCAGCTTTTGTTCGACATGGTTAAAAGGCGTTACGGAAAGGACATTAAAGAAGGAATGCCTATCCTGGAAACGATGGAGGAAGAGAACCACAAGGACATACTGAACATTTACGAAAGGGTTTTCCGGGAAGAAAAAAGCGTTGTTGCCGTTGAAACATTTGCGGTATCTGAAAGCAGAAAGCTTTATTTTGAAACCAATTATAACCCTATACGGCAGGACGGAAAAACGGTGGGTATTGCCATTTTCTCAAGGGATATCAGCGAAAAGATTGCTTCTGAAACCGACCTTCGCGGTGCGTTGAAAGAAAAAGAAGTATTGCTGAAAGAAGTGCATCACCGCGTAAAAAACAACCTGCAGGTGATATCGAGTATCCTTAACCTGCAAACATCTTACGTAAAAGATAAGGAAACGGCCAGCATCCTAAAAGAATGCCAAAACCGTATCAAAACAATGGCCTATATACACGAGTCGTTGTACCAAACAAAGGACTTTTTACAGATCAATTTTAGTGAATACATCATAAATTTGGTAAAAAACCTGTTTTACTCATACGATGCCAATCAACAAAAAATTAAAGCAAATTTTGATGTTGACACAATATTTCTTAATTTAGATACTTCAATTCCGTGTGGATTAATAATTAATGAACTTGTGTCTAACGCTTTTAAATACGCTTTTACCGATAGAACCGAAGGTTTCATCAGTGTGAAAGTTAAAAAAACAGAGAACAACAAAATAAAAATGCAGGTATCAGATAACGGAAAAGGAATGCCGGCAAACGTCGATTTTAAAAATACAGAATCACTGGGATTACAACTTGTTAATATTTTATCAGAACAAATTAACGCAACATTAACCTTAAACCAAACAAACGGAACTACATTCGAAATAATTTTTTAGCCTATGTCAAACATCATAAATATACTTGTTGTAGAAGACGAAAGTATCGTATCAAAAGATATTCAAAACAGCCTTAAAAAAATAGGCTATAACGTTATCGGATCTTGCAACAATGCCCCCGAAGCCATTGAGTTAGCACGAGAACACCATCCTGATATCGTTTTAATGGATATCATGTTAAAAGGCCCACTAACAGGTATTGACGCTGCCGAGCAAATAAAACTACTAAACATACCCGTTATCTTTTTAACCGCTTATGCCGATGAAGCCACGCTTTCTAAAGCAAAAGTAACCGAGCCTTATGGCTACATCCTAAAACCGTTTAAAGAAAAGGATTTAAATATCTCGATAGAAATGGCTATTCACCGCCATAAAAAACTAACTGAGCTTAAAAAAGAAAGAGACTTTTTATACTCGCTGGTTGAGAACAAAGAAGGAGCAAAAGATGTGTTGTTTGTAAAATCAAACAGCCGCCTGGTAAAAATAAACACCAAAGACATTTTCTTTATAGAAGCCCTTAAAGATTACGTTACCATCAATACCGAGGTAATGCGCTACACCATCCACTCTACCATGAAAGATATCGAGAAGAAAGTGGCTCCCAACGAGTTTATGCGCGTGCATCGCTCTTTCATCATTCGTGTAGATAAAATTGTGGCCATAGAAAACCACAACCTTATTTTAGAAAAAGACAAAAAGCCAATTCCTATCGGAGGATCCTACAAAGACGAGCTTTTGCAGCGTTTGAATATGGTTTAATAGCACGCTGATAACGCAGATTAATATGATTTAGAAGATAAATCATAAACAATCACATTAAAATCAGTGTCATCTGCGTTCTATATTGTAATTTTGCACTTCTTCAAATGCAATCATCTTACGATATAATTGTTGTTGGCGCAGGCCATGCCGGTTGCGAAGCCGCGGCTGCAGCAGCCAACATGGGTTCAAAGGTTTTATTAATAACCATGAACATGCAAACCATTGCCCAGATGAGTTGTAACCCGGCCATGGGTGGTATTGCAAAAGGACAAATTGTTCGTGAAATTGACGCGCTTGGTGGTTATTCAGGGATCATTTCTGATAGATCTGCTATCCAGTTTCGTATGCTGAATCGCAGCAAAGGTCCCGCTATGTGGAGCCCGCGCACGCAAAACGACCGTATGTTGTTTGCCAACGAATGGCGCAAAATGCTGGAGCAAACACCCAATGTAGATTTTTGGCAGGATACCGTAAACTCACTGATTATAAGTGAAGACGGAAAACGCGTTGAAGGTGTCATTACCGGCATGGGTATTAAATTCAAGGCCAAAGCCGTTGTGCTTACCAATGGTACATTTTTAAACGGGCTAATTCATATTGGCGAAAAGAATTTCTCGGGCGGAAGAACCGGCGAAAAGGCTGCTTTCGGAATTACAGAACAATTAGTTGCTCTAGGCTTTGAAAGCGGAAGAATGAAAACCGGCACCCCTCCCCGTATCGACGGTCGTTCGATCGATTACTCTAAAACCGAATTGCAAGAGGGCGACGACCAGCTTGATAAATTTTCGTATTTAGATAACACTTCCCCGTTCATTGGCCCTAACGCTAAAAAACAAGTGCCTTGCTATATTACCTACACCAACCAGCAGGTACACGATATTTTAAAAACAGGCTTCGAGCAATCGCCTATGTTTGCCGGAAGGATTCAGGGAAGAGGTCCGCGTTATTGCCCTTCTATAGAAGATAAGATTTCCCGCTTTGCCGAAAGAGAGCGCCACCAGTTATTTATTGAACCCGAAGGCTGGGATACAGTTGAAATTTACCTGAATGGTTTTTCTACTTCCCTTCCTGAAGATGTTCAGTACAAAGCCTTGCAATTAATTCCCGGACTGGAAAATGCTAAAATGTTCCGCCCGGGCTATGCTATCGAATACGACTACTTTCCCCCTACCCAATTACGCCTGACCTTAGAAACACAACTTGTTGATAATCTGTATTTTGCCGGACAAATAAACGGAACAACCGGTTACGAAGAAGCCGCTTGCCAGGGAATTATGGCGGGAATGAACGCACACCTAAAAATTACAGAACAAGAACCTTTAGTATTAAACAGATACGACGGCTATATCGGCGTTTTAATTGATGATCTGGTTAATAAAGGAACTGATGAGCCGTACCGTATGTTTACCTCTCGTTCTGAGTATCGTTTGCTATTGCGGCAGGATAATGCCGATATTCGCCTTACCCCTATTTCACATAAACTTGGTTTAGCTTCTGCCGAGCGCATGAAAAAAGTAGAAGACAAAATCACAAACTCTGCATCGATCATTAATTACTTTAGAAATAATAGTGTTGAACCAAGCGAGATAAATCCTTTTTTAGAAAGTATAAGATCCTCACCTATTAATCAAAAAATAAGGCATTATAATATTCTCTCTCGCCCAAATATAGGAATTGCAGATATTGCCCGTTATTGCAAAGATGTAGAAAGCACCATTTCTCAATTCAATAATGAAACGATTGAGCAAGCAGAGATCTTAATGAAGTACGAAGGTTACATAGAACGCGAAAGCGAGAACGCCGATAAGCTTAAACGCCTGGAAGAATTAAAAATAAAAGACGATTTTAATTATGATGTAGTTGGAAGTCTTTCTGCCGAAGCAAGAGAAAAACTGAAAAAAATCAAACCACAAACACTGGGACAAGCGGCTCGTATTTCAGGTATAAACCCGTCCGACGTTTCCATATTAATGGTTTATATGGGCAGATAGTTCCACGTGAAACATACATAAGTCATTCCGAATTTATCTCAGAATCTTACCAGACTCTAAAACAAGTTCAGAGTGACCAAACAAATAGAAAACTATGAAAGAAATTACCTCTTGTCCAATTTGCGGTTCAACTAAGATTGAGCCGTTTTTAGTTTGTAAAGATTACACCGTTTCTCAAAAAGAGTTTCAAATACAACGCTGTGTGGATTGTAATTTTAAATTTACCTCTCCCCGCCCGGAAGATGCTGAGCTTGGCAAATATTACATGGCCGAAGATTATGTGTCGCATTCGGATACCAAAAAAGGATTGGTAAACAAATTATACCACAGCGTAAGGTCTTATACCCTGATCAAAAAACTGCAATTGGCCATTCAACATACCAAACTTAAAAACGGCAAGATTTTAGATTACGGTGCCGGAACCGGCGCTTTTTTAAATACCTGCAAAACCAACAAATGGGATGCTTTAGGGATTGAACCGGATGAAACTGCCCGCAGAGTAATGAGTGATAAGTTTGGAATCTCCTCTTTCTCTTCTTTAGAGGAAGCTAAAAAGAGCAATTTGTTTTCGGGGTTTGACGCCATAACTGCCTGGCATGTTTTAGAGCATGTACCCGATTTAAAAGAGACCATTAACACATTAAAAGATTCGCTGAAAAGCAAAGGGGTTTTTATTGTAGCTGTTCCAAATCCTGAAAGCCATGATGCAAAATACTATAAGCAGTTTTGGGCAGCCTACGACCTACCCCGACACCTTTGGCATTTTGAACCAAAGAATATGACAAAGTTTTTTGAAGACAATGGTTTTAGATTAGAAAAAACACTTCCTATGGTATTCGATTCTTTTTATGTTTCTATGCTGAGCGAAAAATATAAAACCGGCAACACCGGATTAGTAAAAGCATTTACACGCGGATTGATCTCTAATATAAAAGCAAATAAAACAGGCAAGGAATTCTCCAGCCAGATTTACATTTTCAGGAAGAATTAAAAGCAGGACTCCAAAGCTCGTTAAGAGGCTTAAAGCCAAACTGGAAAATGTTTCACGTGAAACAAATTATGATCCCGCTCATGGCGGGGTTTTGTTTTATAAATGATTTGAATGGACAGCCATAAGTTGGAGTATCTCTAAGATAAATTCTTCTTACAAATTAACTTGAATACAGGCGTAAGGTTGGTCCAAGGGAACCTGTAGATCAATACAGCCTCCTGGACACTTAATTTATTTGTAAGACTGATAGCTACTTTGTTTAAAAAGTTTCACGTGGAACGAAATAACTGGAATGTTTTAGCACTATTTGTTCTATGAAAACCCAATAATAGTTTTGTATTATTGACCACAATGAATCTATTCTCTTAGGATGCGATTTCGAGGAAGGGTTTTTCACTTAATGTAGGACCAACATGGGTTCGTAAACTGGGACGGAAATGCAAATGTTTCATAGTCTGTTTCTAAAAAACAAGTCTTAAACTTAGAGGGTTTATCTCCTGAAAAAAGAAAGGCTTTTTAATGAATCCTATCGAGAATGCAAAGTATATTTTCTGCAGATCTTTCTATTTCTGTAAATTATTTTCTTTTTGGATGTGCGGGTTCTAATTGCAAGGTAGGATTATACATTGGCCTTGGTGTAGGTTGTTTTCAAGGGAGCAAATAATACCTAGTATTTATACCAATCTAATTTGTATGCACCGGCTTACAAAGGACAGGATCTCAAAATGGGATTTAGCTATAGGTTTTATTTTGGGAGTGCGTTTAACTTGAAGACGTAAAGTATACGTAGAGGTATGTTTTTTTCATTTGTATTATAGCAGGGACGTATAACTCATATACTTTTATGAGTACATCAACTCGTCTTATTTGCAGAGAAACAAATACAAAGATGGTTTTGATTGCCAAGCTGTTTTAGCGTTTAATTCCTTTTTATATTTGTTTCACGTGGAACTAAAAAGTGAATTTCACCAAAGTATGGTTTTTATTTATATTTAAAGTCGTTGCGAATCCGGAAGGCTAAGCCGACATTAAAAAAGAATGCATCTTGTATTTTAGAATAGACGGGATTATTCAACACCTCGGTTTTAGTTTGGTATAAATACTCCAGCGGGCTGTAATTAATAGTTCTGCCAAATTCAGCAAACAAAACAAATTTCTTTTTAATATATAGGTCCACAAATGCTTTGGCCTGAAGTTCGGCATTCTTCACATAATCGTGATTTGCATCGCTAAGCCTATAGGATCGTGTATAGGATTTGAACGCCAGGCCGGCATAAAGCTTTTGCTTTACAATGGCGTATTCAATCCGGTAGGTAGTAGGTAAAATGCCATACAACTTTAGCCTGTCGGTAGCATCCCAGTCAATGGCAAAAAGCGGAACAAAAAAGTTTCCGAAAAATTCTCTGTTGTAGAAAAGCCCTGCTTTTATTTTAAGCTTCTTATTTATGATGTAGGTTGCTAATCCATAGGCCCCCAATTGAAGATCGTAGGAACCGATCTTATCCTTAAAATCAGAACTAAGCTTGGGCATTACCAAGCCCATCAGTTTCCATTTTTTATTCCTGGTTTCATGTTGCAGTCCTATGGGTATAAGAGCCGAATAAAGATTATTGGTTTGCGTATACAAATGGTTCTTAATGGTAGATTGCAGATCTTCACCATAAAAGCGAACGATAAATGTATTTTGAGAATCCAACACCAAAGGAATGGTAAGATTTAAAAAGTAAGTGGTGGTGGTATTTTTGCTGTTTAAAGCATCTTTATACCTGCTTTGAAGCGATTGCGCACTTGTGTTTACAAGATCGACATAAGGCTGGGAAATTCCTTTTAAAGAGAATAGAAATAGGGCTGAAAGAAATATTATTTTACGAAAGAAAGCGTAGCCCATTCGTTTTTGGTTTCTTGTTTTATGAAATGTAAACCAAGTTTTTTGGCTGCTTCAATTAGGTCAGGAGCATCCAGGTCAAAAAAACCGCTTAGGAAAAGCATGCCACCAAGGTTTAATACGCTCACGTACAATTCCATCTCTTTGAGAAGAATGTTTTTATTGATATTAGCCAAAACAACGTCAAACTGTTGATTTTCAATATGATGAATGGTTCCTTGGAAGAAATCAATGTCTGATGTCGAAAAACCGTTAACTTTCCGGTTCTCGCGCGAGTTTTCAATACTCCACTCGTCGATATCAAAACCCACAACCGTTTTTGCCCCTAATTTTTTAGCAACGATGGAGAGAATCCCTGTTCCACAACCGACATCTAAAATCGATTTTCCTTTTACATCGTTCTCAAAAAGTGCCTTGGTCATTAGCCAGGTTGTTTGGTGGTGGCCCGTGCCAAAAGACATTTTAGGCTCGATGACGATATCCAAAACGGGTGGGGCAGGGGCAGCATGAAAAGGTGCCCGGATGGTACAATAGTCTTCTATAACAACAGGCTCAAAGCTTTTCTCCCAGGTCTCGTTCCAGTTTTCCTGCTTGATGGTGTGCGTTGAATATGTAAAATCCAGCCCCGGAAATTGCTCAGAAATGCTTTTTAGGGCTGTTTCATCAAATAAAGGTTGCTGGATAAAAGCTTCAAAACCCTCATCGTTATAAACAAAGCTTTCAAAATTTTCTTCCGATAGGGCAGAGGCTAAAATTTCACTTCCCGGCTCTGGAGGGGTAACTTTAAAGGAAACGCAAACATATTCCATATTTTAAAACGAATTAGTAATCGCCAAAAAATCTTCAGCAACCAAGGATGCGCCTCCAATAAGCCCTCCGTCAACATCTTCGCAGGCAAATAATTCTTTGGCGTTTTTGGCATTGCAGCTTCCGCCATATAAAATAGAGATCTGATCGGCAATATCCTTGTTGTATTTTTCCTGTATGGCAAACCGTATAAAAGCGTGCATTTCCTGCGCTTGTTCGGGTGTTGCGGTCAAACCTGTGCCAATGGCCCAAACGGGCTCATAAGCAATAACAACAGCTTTAATTTGCGTTTCCGAAAGATGGAAAAGCACTTCCTGCAACTGGTTTTTAACGGTTGTAAAGTAATGATTGGTTTGGCGCTCGTAGAGCTTTTCGCCAACGCAATAAATGGGGGTGAGCTTGCTTTTTAATACAAGATCTACTTTTGCTTTTAATTGTTCTGAGGTTTCATGAAAATACTGCCTGCGTTCAGAATGACCGATAATGACATGCGTTGCGCTACAAGAGGCAATGGCCGGAGCGCTAATTTCACCCGTATATGCGCCACTTTCAGTATGATAGCAGTTTTGTGCGCCGACAAAAACGGTGGGATTTTCTTTTACCAAAGAAATAAACTCTGTAATGAATAAGCTAGGCGGAAATATAATTTTTGTAACCGCTTCATTATCATCTGCTCCTGAAAGAATTGATTTTACAAGTGTTTTTCCCTCTTGCAGGGTTTTGTTCATTTTCCAGTTAGCCGCAACAATCTTTTTTCGCATACAACCTATTTTACTCTAATGCGGGGGTCTAATATTCCGTAAATAACGTCAACCACAATGTTTGTGATAACAAAAAACGTAGCAAACACAAGGGTTGCGCCCATCACTACCGGAAGGTCGTTTTTGGTAAGCGCGTCAAATACTTCGTAGCCAATACCTTTCCAGCTGAATACAATCTCTACAAAAACGGCTCCTGCCATCAATCCGGCAAACCAACCGGAAATAGCGGTTACAACCGGGTTTAAAGCGTTCTTAAGCGCATGTTTCATGATTATTTTATAGAAGCTAAGCCCTTTTGCTTTTGCCGTGCGGATATAATCCTGCGACAGAACATCTAATAATGAGCTGCGCATTAACTGCACCACAATGGCCAGCGGGCGCATACCCAGTGTAATGGTAGGAAGGATCAAATTCTTTAAACTCAAATATTTCTCACCGGTATAATCGTCATATTCATACAGGCTGCCAATCGTTCGAAGTCCCGTATAATCTGCCAGCACATACCCAAAGAGCCAGGCAATGATTACCCCCACAAAAAATGAGGGTGCCGACATGCCCAAGGCTGATAGCACCAGCGAGAAACGGTCGAAAAATGTGTCTTTTTTGATGGCGGCCAGCACTCCTAAAAATATTCCCACGATGGTGGCCAGTATGATGGAGCTGAGCGCCAATACAGCCGTTTCAGGAAGCGTTTCAATGATGATCTCGGATACTTTTCGTTTAGTAATGTATGACCTCCTGAAATAAGGCGCTTTTGCAACTACGCAATCATTCTCTCCTAAAGAGAATAAATATTTGTACGAATATTTTTCTTTATCCAGGAAAAAGCCGCTGTTTCTGTCATGTTCGTTGTGGAACGAGATAGGGGAAAGGTCGTTCAGGTAGATAAAATACTGAGTAAGTACGGGCTTGTCGCGGCCCAAGTCGCGGTTAATGGCCTCAACTGATTCTTTGTTGGCGTGTTGCCCAAGCAGCACAGTGGCGGGGTCTCCGGGCAATACGTTAAATAAAAAAAAGATGGCTGTAATTACGCCAAGCAGCACCACAAATCCGTAAAATATTTTTTTGGCAATATATTTTATCACACCCTAAAAATGAGAGGTTTAAAGTACACAAATTTTTTTATTAACAAACAATTAAATTAATCGTCTTCGTTTTCAGGTTTTGTATCCTTTTTGTTATCCAGCGCATCAAAAATTCGTGCGGTTTGGTAAACACTTTTATCCAGGCGATTGCTTAAAATAACCACCGTGGTTTTATCTGACTTACGATATTGAAAGGCGCTGCGATAGCCATGCCACCAGCCGTTGTGAAAAATAATGGTGTCGCCACCGTTAGGGTTTATGCGGAAGCCCAGCCCGTAGAAGCGGCCATAAGTTGTACGTGCATGAGGTTTAATGGCTTCGTTTATGTTAGAAATAACTTTTCCTTCAAACAGGTCTTTTCCAAATAGAAGCATGTCTTGCGGCGTGGAACAAATGCCTTTATCGCCCACCACATAATCAAAAATATCAGTTCCAACGGGCCTTTTACGATAATCGAAAGCCATTGCCTGGTTTTTTAAAGTATCGTTTATGCTAAAGAAAGCGCTGTGCGTCATGCCGCACACATCAAAAATATTTTGTTGCACAAATGCCTGAAAGCTTTGTCCGCTAAGCTTTTCTACCAGCAAGGCCAATAAAACATAATTGGTGTTGTTGTATTGAAAGCGGCGTCCCGGTTTAAAATAAGCATCGGGTTTGTTTAAGGTCATTAAATCTAAAACCCCTTGATTAGTAAGGGTTGCGGAATCTGTTTTGGGCATATGATAATAAAAGTACAGGTAGTTTGGCAAGCCGCTGGTATGCGACAACAAGTTTTCTATGGTAATATTTTGATAGGGAAAATCAGGAAAATACTTTTGGATATTATCTTTTATAGAAAGCTTTTTTTGCTCTGCCAGCTTAAGCACCGAAATGGCCGTAAACATTTTACTTACCGAAGCCAGCTGGAAAACCGATTCATTACACAGGTTTTTTTTGCATTTGATATTCTCAAAACCCAAAGCACTTTGATAAATAAGTGTGTCGTGGTATGAAACAGCTACACAACCATTGAACACACCATGTTTAAAATCTGTACTAAAAATAGAATCTAATGTGAGGTTTTTCTTTTGCAATATTTTGGATAGGGCAGGAGGGGAGACCATTTTTTTGACAGGCTCCGGAACGCTTGCTTTTACAGGTGTAGCGCCTTTACTTACGCCAATGTACGACGCCAAAGCAACCAAACAAACACCGGATATGATCAAAAAAAGTAAACGCATTTTTTTATACAGCGCATAATTAAAAACTTATATGCAATTTTGCAAAAATATAAGACGAATATAGCGTCTTTGCAGATAGTAATCAACCGTTTAATTAACATACATCTCAAGTAAAAATATGCTGAAAAAAGATAAGTCTACCGCGCTGTTTGAAAAAGCAAAAACATTTTTTCCGGGCGGCGTAAACTCCCCTGTTCGTGCATTCCGCTCTGTGGGCGGCGTTCCGTTGTTTATGAAAAAAGGAAAGGGCTCGCATATCTGGGATGCAGATGGTAACGAATACATTGATTATTGTGGCAGCTGGGGTCCGCTTATATTGGGCCACGCAAATGATGCGGTACTAAAAAAGGTTAACGAGGTGATGCAAAACGGTACATCCTTTGGTGCGCCAACAGAATTAGAAAACGAATTAGCAGAACTAATCTTATCCAATCACAGGTATATTGAAAAATTGCGCTTTGTAAGCTCGGGCACAGAAGCCGTTATGAGTGCTATTCGTTTGGCCAGAGGATACACAAGAAGAAATAAGATCTTAAAGTTTGAAGGCTGCTTTCACGGACATGCCGATTCTGTATTGGTAAAAGCTGGCTCGGGTTTGGTAACCTTTGGAAACACTTCATCGGCGGGCATTCCGCAAAGCTTCGTAAATGAAACGCTGGTTGTTTCTTTAGATAATGAAGCCGCGGTTGAACAGGCGTTTAAAGAGCATGGCAAAGACATTGCCTGCATTATCATTGAGCCCATTCCTGCCAACAATGGTTTGCTTTTACAGCGAAAAGAATTCTTACAGTTTTTACGAGATATCTGTACCAAACACGGTTCGCTTTTAATTTTTGACGAGGTTATTTCCGGCTTCCGTATTGGATTTGAAGGCGCTGCGGGCTATTATGACATCAAACCGGATATCATGACCTTCGGAAAAATTATTGGCGGTGGCTTTCCTGTGGGCATGTACGCTTCAAGCAAGGAAATTATGAGCAACATTTCTCCCGAAGGAAACGTTTACCAGGCCGGAACCCTTAGCGGAAACCCGGTTGCCATGGCTGCAGGTATTGCACAATTAAGCGAATGTTTAAAGCCGGATTTTTATAAAGAGCTGGAAGAAAAAACAAAAATGCTTTGCGCAGGAATTGAAGAAAAATTCAAAGCTCGAAACTCAGCCTTCAAAATTTTCAGCATAGGTTCTATTTTTTGGTTCTCTTTTTCAGATAAGGAGCATGTGCGCAATGCGGATGAAATAAGTGCAGAAGGAATCAAGCAATTTAATGAGCTGTATCATAAATGGCATGAACACGGTATTTACTTTGGCCCTTCGGGATACGAGGTTGGTTTTGTTAGTTCTGCTCACACCAAAGACGACATTGAAAAAACGATAAAGCTTTTTGGTGATGTTTTAAAGGGTTAAATTTACCGGATGAGATCTTTTTTTGCGTTTGTTGCTCTCTTCCTTGCTTGTACAAGTTTTGCACAAGAAGGGTATGATGTTGGCTATATCGTAACAAACGCAGGAGATACGGTAAAAGGAAAAATCAAGGACAGAAAATACGTAGCCGCTCCGGCAAATTGGGATAAAATAAGTTTTATAGATTCTTCGGGCGAAGAAAAAAGCAAAACTCCGGATGAAATAAAACTATATTGTAAAAAAGGCAAGATGTTCTTCCGGTCGCTGCCAATCGGGCTGGAAGCCAAGTTAAAGTTTGCTGAAATATTAGAATACGGAGATGTTATCTTGTTTGGTTGTGTAAGCAACTCGTTTGTTTCGCTTGCGGGCGATGCTTTGTCTAAATCGCTTGATACCAAGAAAGACAGCAAATCTGCAGCAAAAATAACTACGGAATACTTTTTTCAGAAAAGAAAAGATGCAAATAGCTTAATGAAAGTAAGGCCCAAGCAATGGGAGCGTACTGCAACCTTCTTTTTCCAGGACGATGAAGACCTGGTGCAAAAAATAGAGAGTAAAACCCTGAAATATGAAGATATTTGTGCGGTTGTAAAAACATATAATGAACGGGTAGCCGCAAAAAACAAATAAAACCGCTATGAAAAAAACAAAAAAGCTTATTCTTCTTTCTTCGATACTTTTTGGTGTCGTTTTTACATCATGTAAGAAAAAACTAATTGTTTCCTTGCCACAGGTTAGCTTAGAATCGGTTGCCTATTATGGCTTAGACAGCGTTATAGGAAAAGGCAGAATTGTTTCAACCGGCGGGGATGATATAACGGCAGAAGGCTTTATGTACAGCACAAACCCCGATTTTAATAATTATCCACCGCAGGTTTCGGCAAACGGATCCCCTGCTTTTAGCGCTATAATTCCTGCAACACATTATGTAACCTATTATTTTAAGGCTTTTGCTACCAACAGTAAAGGCACGGCATACAGTAATGTGATCAAGTATACCGTGCCACCGCCGCCGCCCGCAACAGCACCCTGCACGCTTACCAACAACACTATATCAGATAATGGCGTTACATTTGGCGTTAGTGTATATAGCAATTCCTCCTATCCTACCTGGGGAAATTATGAGGTTGATTTTAGTGGCCCGAACGAAATGGTGTATGCTTATTTTTATGACCTTCCGCATAACGGAATTTACACAACCGTTGGCGATCCGAGTCAAATTTACGCCGGGCAGGTGTCTATTGGGATAACTAATTTTTATACTTATTCAGTAAATAGTGGTCAAAAAGTGTACGTGGCTTTAGATACAACAAATCATAAAACAATAATCACTTTTTGTTCGTTGAGCTATAATATGAACGGGCTTGGCACTGCATACCTAAGCGGGAAAGGAACCTATTAAGGCGCTTCGTTCGTGTTTCTTGGCCCACGCATGTGGATGATCAACCCGTTTAAAAAATTGCGCAAAACCTGGTCACCGCACTCTTTGTAATTTGGATGATCTTCTTTTTGGTATAAGGCGTTCAGCTCGCTTTTTGTCATATTAAAATCAGCCAGCTTTAAGATGTGAATAACATCATCATCTCGTAGTTTAAGCGCAACACGGAGTTTTTTCAGGATATCGTTGTTTGTCATTTTTTTAATTTAAGATTATAACCAGCCGCCCATTTCAGTTTTGGCTGTTTTCTTTCTTCCGCGACAATCCCTGGGCTTTCGCGCTTTACACGAAAGCAGAATGCCTACTACAAGCAAAGCACAAACAAAATATAAGCCAGGCCTTTTCATTTTTCTAATACGTGTTTGCTGCTATCGCTTCATTTTTTTTCGCTTCAACCGACAGGACAACATCAATATTTGTGCCGCAATAGTTTTTTATGGTATTGCAAACCTTTAGCAATTGCCTGTTGCTTAAAACCTGCTGCGTTTTTGTTTCGTTGGCGCACCAGTTTGTAACCGAAAGTTTTGTGTAATCTGTGTCTGCATTATCGGCCGTAAAATATTGTAAATACAAAGGAAGCTTATTTTTTTCGCTTTGTTTGATGTATATAAATTGTTGCGTGTTGTTGCTTTGCATCAGGTCTACTTTGTTTTCAGGAAATAGGTCTTGTTTTATTAATCCTCCAAAAACTACTGCCAACAAGATAAATGAGCCATACAGGTTAAAAGAAAAAGCATAAATTTTTTGTTCGCCTGTTTTTCCGGCAAAAAGAAAGTAAAGCAAAAACATCATACAAATATTCCAGATCAGAACGGTCGCATTGGCATAAGGGGTTTCGGCTAACAAAAGGCAAAATGAAAACAGATGTAAAGAAATTCCAATAACAATAGCAGCTGTTTTCAAGCGATTAAAAAACAACCCCAAAACAACAAACAGTTCGATAAATGGAACAACATACCTGATACCGGCAAGATAGTGGTACTGCTCGGGGGTACAAATTTTTTCAAGCGGAGCGATAAACTGCAGCCAGACAGGTTCATTCATACTTGTCTTTAAAAACTCTACTGCCGATAAAATGTATATAAAACAAACCAAAAGCTTGGCGGCTGTAAACACCGAGCTGTACCTGCGCGGGTTATCGATGCGCCAATTGTGACCGCATAAAAGAAGCAATACGGCCAGGTAAAAGAACAACCAGTATTGTCCTTTTGCAGTGTCGGTAAACACAGCAAAAAGCAGGCAAAGAGCAGTAATAAACACAAATACTTTTGGCGACCGGTATATGAACATGCCAATTAATGAAAACGATAAAATGCCCAGTAAAACATAATCTGCTATTTCATTAAAGGAAAAATTGTAGAGCGCAATTTTTGGATAGAAGCCCGCGGGAAGCCACCAGTTAAGCGTAAAGCACACACTTGCTATAAGCGATAATGCTAAAATGTTTTTCACGATGCTCAAGCGCTGAGAGATGCTGATGGTTGGGTTAATAAGCTGTTGTATCATTTTAATTTTCCGGCTTTATAAAAATATTTTTTGTAATAAGGTTCATTCAAATCGCTGATAATAACGCCACGCTTGGTGGAAGCATGCACAAATTTGTTGTTGCCGATATATACGCCCACATGTGAGACTTTGCTTTGCTGTATCTTAAAAAAAACCAGGTCTCCTTCCTGCATATCTTCTGATTTTACCGTTGTTGTTAAAGGCTCGATAGTATTTGCCGCCCCGGAAATTTTCTTGTTATAAACATCTGCATACAGCTTTGCAGCAAAATGCGAGCAATCAATGCCATGTTTATCCGATCCGCCATACCGGTAAGTTACCCCATACCAGTCGCTGATAAAATTTACCAGTGTTTTATCTGAAATGTTTTTTGTTTCAAGCTTTAATTCTTCCGAAGGTTTTTTAAGCTCTATTTCTTCTTCCTTGTTTTCTTTTTTTGGTTCGGCTTCAACAGCTTTGGTAGCGGGCTTTTCAATTGTCTCTGTTTTTTGTTTTGGCGGATGGTTTACGGCAACAGGCTTCTTAGACTTACAGGAAGTCATCAAAAACAACACGATCAAACAACAGGCATATAACCGCAAATAGCGCATAGCTCAAAAATAGAGGATGAGATGCTTTGTTTAAGACAAGGCTAAAGCGTTTATCTACACCGCTTTGTTAATTGTATTGGATGCTGATTTTTTTCGGGGCAGAAATAGCTTTTCCGTTCTCAATAGCAGGCTGCCATTTTTTTACCGACTTGATAAGCTCGATGGCATCTCTAGAACAGGCATCGCAACCTGTTATAGATTTTAAAACTTCAATATTTGTTGCTGTTCCGTCTTTGTTCACTAAGAACTCAACTACAAGTATACCGGAATAAGTAGGAGAAGAAATTTTTAAATTTCGTTTTGCATAAGTCGCAAAAGTGCTGTCTCCGCCTATAAATACAGGCTCTGTGTAATTTTTGGCAACCTTGCTTTTGGCTGCTTTGTTTGCATAGAATAAATCTGCTTTAACGCTTTCTTCGGTCTTTTTATCTTGTTGCACAACGGGAGAAGGGGCTTGTGCATTAAAGGCAACCGACCTGTTCTCACTTGCAAAAGCAGCGGAATTGGCTGCAACTGTTTTTGTGGCTGGGATGTTTATTTCTTTGTTTTTGCTTTGTTCCTGGTCGTTAAGCTCTTTGTTTGCCTTCTCGTCGGAAGCCGCACCTGCGCTTTGTTTAAGATGATCAATCGATTCTTTTCTTTCAACATCCTGGTCTTTTGCAGGAGCCGCATCTTCGTTTTTGGTTGTAATGATTTCCTGCTCTAAATTGCGTTGCTGATCTGGTTTTTGGCTGGCCTTGTTTTCTGCCAAAACAACAGTTTCTTTTGTGGGGCTTCTTTTCGGCTCAGGTTCTTTCGCTTCGTAGGTTTCCTGTGGCTCGGCCTGAACAGGGGTATTTACATAAGATGGTTTGTTTTCTTCTTTTGGTTTTTCTGCAAGGGCAATTGTTTTATTCTCTTTTACAAGCAGTTCATTTTTGAAAAGGAAAATCAAGCCGACAATTAAAAGCAAAGATGCTGCTGCGCTTAGGTAATAGATCGTTTTTTTCTGCTTTTCTTTTTTATTTGATTTAACAATGATTTCATCAACCTCGTTATTCAGTGTATTTAGTATTTCCGGCTCTTTCAACATTTTCAGGCCATCCAGGGCTTCCCGCTCAAACTCATCCATATCGGAAGGCGCACTTTTTCCCTCCTTAATTATTTTAAGGAGTTCTTCTTTGCTATATATGTTATGCTTACCCTTTTGCATGGTGTTCTTCCAGCCGTATTTTTAAATTTCTTTTTCCGTTTTGTATATAACTTTTTACTTTGTTCAGATCGTAATTTGTCAGCTCTGCTATTTGCGTGTAGCTTTTATCTTTCAGGTAAAAAAGCTCTACACAAATGCGCTGTCCTTCATCCAGATCGGCCAGTGCTTTTTCAAGCAAAGCGTATTCTTGCTCCCTGTTATTAGATTGAAGATGCGTTTCCTCGGTGTTTTCCATAAAAACCCTGAAATCTTTTTCGTATTCAATAGCGCGCTTTAAATTACTTTGAGCCGAACGGAGCTGCATCAGGCAAAAGTTTTTGCTGTAGGTAAACAACCAGCTTTTAAAATATTCTACTTTGTGTTTCTTTAAATCATCAAATAATTTGGTAAAAATATTTACGCTTGCATCATAAGCCTGGTCCTGGTCTTTAAAATATTTCATGCACAAACCAAATACCAAGTGCGAGTATCGTTTGTATAAAACACCCACAAAAACTTTGTCGCCGCCTTGCCTGTATTTATCAAGCAATTCAGTATCGGTTAAATCGGTATGAGCCCTGGTTTCCAAAATATTTCATTAAAAGTAAAAATTATTTATGGAATTTACTTTATACGAGCATCTCAATAGAAACAATTAAAAACACAAGCCTATGAAAACGCAATTGATTCTGTCCGCCATGATCTGCCTGTCTCTGACTGCACATGCAAACGAAACCGAAAAAAACCTGAAAACAAAACCTGAAAAAGTGATTGTATATAAAAATGGTGCGCAAATTTTCAGGCAGTCGCAAACAAACCTGGTTGCCGGAGAAAACAGGTTGGTATTTGAATGGCTTGAAGAGGGCGTTAGCCCAAACAGTATCCAAGTGGGCGGAAGCGGCAATTTTATTATTACTGAAAGCGAATACACCGATAAAATGCCCAACCTGGAGGATGTGAAAAATGGAACGGATTTAAAATATGTGAAACTAATAAAACAGATAAAAGATTCGCTGGCATTGATTGATTACAAAGCTGAAGAAATAAATTACAGAAAAGAGATCTTAAATACTGAAAAAAACGTGTTGCTTAATTACCGCTTATATAAAGGAGAGGCAAAGAAAGACTCTATGTCTTATTTAAAAGACGGGTTAAATTATTTGCAGGAAAAACTGACTTCTATTTATAACGACCTGCATGTATTAAAAAAAGAAGGAGAACAACTCTCGGCCATAAAATTAAATTTACAGAACAGGTTAAACGGGGTTAATGCCGATTTGGGGGAACAGGAGCTTCCTGATATTTATAAAACCAATCACCAGATCACTGTCAGCATAATTTCGGATATAGCAACAACGGCAAATATTAATGTAAATTATTTTGTAAACACTGCAGGCTGGGAACCTATGTATGACCTACGCACGGAAGGAGTTGAAGCGCAGGTGAAATTAACCTACAAAGGCGTTGTGTACCAACATACTCATGTAGACTGGACAAATGTAAAGCTGATTTTGTCCACCGGCTCGCCGCAATGCACTCTTAGTGCCCCGGAGCTTTATTCCTGGTATTTAGACGAAATGAAGCCCGCCTATTTTCATGAGAGATTAAAAAAAGAAAACGCACCTATGGCTGCCCAAAGCATGGCAATGGATAAAGTTGCAACTAAAAACTTTGGCGACCAGGAAGAAAAAGACCTGGAACAAGATGCTAAACAAGCTTTTGAATATGTAGCCGCAAACGACCAGCAAGTGCAGGCAACCTTTGAAATTAAACTGCCTTACAGCATTGCGTCGGATAATAAAAAACATACCGTTTCGGTAATGCAAAAAGACCTGGATACAAAGTACATTTATAAAACAGTTCCAAAAATTGATGTTACAGCATATCTGCTGGCGCGCGTTACAGGTTGGGAAGACCTAAATTTACTGCCCGGCAAAGCAAGTGTGTTTTATGCAGGCACTTATGTTGGACAAACATATATTAACCCTGCTACCACCAATGATACACTCGATCTTACTTTAGGGAAAGATGACAATGTGGTTGTGAAACGTATAAAACAAAAAGATAAAACCAAAGAAAAATTATTGAACGACGATAAGATCTATTCATTTGCGTATGAAATAACCATGAAAAACGGAAACAACAAAAACATTGAAATCGAAGTAAAAGATCAGTTGCCCATTACACATGGCAAGGATGTTGTGATAACAAAAGACAATATTGCTGGCGCAAATTATGAAGAATCAACAGGGATACTTACCTGGAGGCAGAGCATTAAAGCAAAAGACACAAAGCATATAAATTTTGCTTATACCATAAAAGCGCCGAAAGACCTGCCGATAGCGATTAAGTAACGTTAATCGGGCGTTTCACTGCAATCTTTTTACTGTACTCGTCATTGCGAGGTACGAAGCAATCTCACACAGCAAAAGATTTCGATCTAACCTCTAACGCATATTAATCAAAGAAAAGCCCACTCTTTTACAGTGGGCTTTTACTTTTATAAATTTTGTAGATTTGAGCAGATGAGGCAATTAACCGCAGTTTTAAAAAGCATATTTCAAAAGCCATCTTTATACCTTTTTGTTTTTGTCGTTATATTTACTTCAGACAGGTATCACCGCTGGGCTTTTTGGATCTCGGATGCGGAAGGGCCATTTTATTATGACATAGCCGAATACTATTATTTTTTACCTGCTACATTTATAAATCATAGTTTTTCAGGTGATGAAGATGCGCCGCCGCCAAGTACGTATAATATTAGCAGAAGAACCATAGGCATGTCTGTTATGTACAGCCCGTTCTTTTTTATATCCAACCAGGCTGCAAAAATGGGTGGTTATTTGCAGGATGGCTACTCCTTGCCCTATCGGTGGGGTGTCCATTGGGGCTCTATCATTTATAGCATACTTGGCCTTTGGTTTTGCCGAAAAAATCTACTACTTTTCTTTACAGAGACAGTTACCTGCATTGCTTTAGCCTGTATTTTTTTTGGAACTAATTTGTTTTATTACACCTATGGCGTTGGAGAAATGCCTCATGCATATTTGTTTTTTTTATACAGCATTTTCATTTTTTGCGCCCTGAAATGGATGCTAAAAAATAGTACGAAACATCTGTATGTTTTAGCACTCACATTAGGTTTAATAACCTTAATAAGGCCTACCGATATATTGATTGCGCTATTTATTCCTTTATTTAAAATTAATTCGGGAAAAGATTTTATTACACGGCTGAAATTTATTGTAAGTAAGCCAATCACTTTGTTCATCTCTTCTTTATTATTCCTGTTCCCGCTAATAATGCAAATGCTTATCTGGAAAAAATATACAGGGCATTATTATGTAGATATGTACAGCGACGAAAAATTCTTTTTCGCGGACCCGCAATTAAAAAATATTCTTTTCAGCTTTAGAAAAGGCTGGCTGATTTATACACCAATGATGATTTTTTCTTTAATAGGTTTAGTCATGGCAAAAAACAGGCTGAAAGAGATGTTTGTTTTTTTAATTATATATTTTATACTGAACATTTATCTTCTAAGCTGCTGGTGGGATTGGGGCTACGGAGGCTCGTTTGGTTGCCGTGCCATTATACAAAGTTATGCGGTTTTAATTTTTCCGTTGGCCGTTTTTATTTCTTGGGCTTGGAATTTCGCACAAACAAAAAAAACAATTAATGTTGTGGTAAGATCGGCGCTGCTTATAAGTTTATTCCTGTTGATAAAACTAAATTTATTTCAATCGTGGCAGTATAAATTTGGTGTTATACACTGGAGTGGCATGAACGAAAAAGTATATAAATTTATCTTCTTAAAAGAAAACTTCACGGATGAAGAAAGAGTTTATTATCAAGAGATAATTACTCCGCCGGATTATAATGCCATGAAACAGGGAAAACGGGATTAGATCATTTGTATATCTCTAATCACAAGCTGCAAAGTTGTATTTCCATTATAGTGATTTTCGGCAACCGTATAACAAATGCTAAGCGGCACTTTCTTCTGGAAAAAAGATAGAAAATCTCCTTTGTCGAAAGCAATGGCATTGAATTTTATAATAGGGTTTTCCTGTTGATATAATTCTAACTTTAAATGATTTATGCCAACCACTCTTGCCCATCCGGTGTCAACTACATTATCAGTAACAAATACCGGCGTCATGTTTTCAGGGCCATGCGGCGCAAATTGTTTCAACACCGAAAAGAACTTAGGTGTAATTTCGTTTAAATGAATGTTTAAATCCACATCAATTTCTGGGATCAGATCTTCATCTGTAATTGTTTTACTAACCTCTTCCTCAAAACGATCAATAAACGCGTTTAAGTTTTCAGGCTTTAAGCTTAGGCCGGCAGCATGGCGATGTCCGCCAAATTGCGTTAACAGATCAGCACACAATTCGATGGCAGAATGAATGTCAAAATTCTTAACCGAACGGGCAGAGCCTGTTAGCGTACCGTCCGATTCGGTAAGCACAATAGTTGGACGATAATATTTCTCTATCAGGCGCGAAGCCACAATGCCCACCACACCTTTGTGCCAGGCCGGGTTAAAAACAACCGTTGTTTTTTTTGTAATCAATGCAGGATCCGTATCAATCATATCAAGGGCCTGGGCGGTCATTCCCTGGTCGATCTCTTTTCGGTTGGTGTTTGTCTGGTTTATGCTTCCTGCAAATTTTGCGGCTTCTTCTTCGTTATCGCTTAACAAAAGTTCGGTAGCTCGCATGGCGTGGTCTATACGGCCTGCAGCATTTATGCGCGGGGCAATCACAAAAACAATATCAGTAATGGTCAGGTCTTTCTTTAAATTATTTAACTGGTACAAAGCCCGTATACCTGGCCTTTTCATTTTATTAAGCTCCTGCAAGCCATAATAGCAAAGTATCCTGTTCTCACCGTTAACCGGAACAATATCGGCAGCAATGCTAATTGCTACTAAATCGAGAAGGCTCGTTAATTCTTCAAAAGGCTTATTCAGCTTGCTTTGCAGGGCCTGTGCTAATTTAAAACCAACGCCGCAGCCCGACAATTCTTTAAAAGGATACGGGCAGTCTTTTCTTTTCGGATCTAAGACTGCGGTAGCTTGAGGGATCACTTCTCCCGGTAAATGGTGGTCGCAAATAATAAAATCTATACCCAATTTGCTTGCGTAATCAATCTTATCATTGGCTTTAATACCACAATCTAAACTGACAACCAAGCCAAAATGATTTTCTTTGGCATAATCAATTCCTTTAAAAGAAATGCCATATCCTTCAGCATACCTGTCGGGAATATAATACCAGCAATCCGCGCCGATAGAATTTAAATAGCTGTAAAACAAGGCAACGCTGGTTGTCCCGTCCACATCGTAATCGCCATACACCAGAATCTTTTCTTTATTCCGGATGGCTTTTAAAACGCGTTCAACAGCTTTATCCATATCCTTCATTAAAAAAGGATCGTGTAATAAATTCAGGTCAGGACGAAAAAACCCTTTGGCAGAATCAAAATCGGTAATGCCCCTTTGCAAAAGTAAGGTAGCATTAACACGATCGGTATTGATGGCATTTGCAAGCGCAGTTACTTTATCCGGATCGGGCTGTTGTTTTAGTTTGCGGCGCATGGAAAAAAATTTAAAACGTATAATTTAAAAGTAAAGAGACAAAGCCATTTAAAATTCGTGTTTTTATTTCGAATTTATTAGCGGGCATTATGGTAAACGGCAACGATATCGTCATCGTCTTCCATTTTCTCAATCATGGTAAGCACTTCAGCTTCCTGCTCATCAGTAAGCTCTTTGTGTGTAGTAGGAATAAATACTTTAGAAGATTCTTTTATCTCAATTTTTTTATCCTCCAGGCCTTTTTGCATATTGCCAAACTCGGTAAATGGGGTTTGAATAATCAGCTCGTTATTCTCGTCATCCCAGGTAAATTCTTCTGCGCCAAAATCAATCAGCTCAAACTCAGTTTCCTCTCTGTTCAATCCAACCGAAGAAACTTTAAATAAAGCTTTACGGTCAAACATAAAACTTACAGAGCCATTGGTTCCTAAGGTGCCGCCATTGCGGGTAAAATACATCCTGACGTTGGCAACCGTACGCGTAGGGTTATCGGTTGTGCACTCAACCAATACCGGAACACCATGTGGTGCGTATCCTTCATAAATTGCTTCTTCGTAATTTGATACGTCTTTGTCCGAAGCGCGTTTAATAGCAGCATCCACGTTTGTTTTAGGCATGTTGGCAGCGCGGGCGTTTTGTATGCAGATACGTAAACGGGCATTTGTTTCCGGGTGCGGGCCACCGGCTTTAACCGCCATGGCAATATCTTTTCCTATTCGTGTAAATACTTTAGCCATTTTTGCATAACGCGCAAACATGGTATGTTTTCTTTTTTCAAATATGCGTCCCATTTTTCCTTAAATGTTTTTTCAAAATTAAAATAAATTGTGCAAGAACAGATAGATTTTCTTTCTATTATAATTTGTATTTTTCAGTCCGAAAAGGCGATTAACTATTTGAGATGTTTTTAAACAAGCGTGTAACTTTCTGGTTCTTTACTATTGGCTTTATTAACGCTTTCATTATATCCCAATTATTGCAGGATGGCATGTTTATGGATGGCATGCTTTATACATCGGTAGGCAAAAATCTGTCGCAAGGCATAGGGACTTTCTGGCAGCCGCGCTTTAGCGAAACTACCATGTTTTCTTTTCACGAACAACCGCCTTTATACTTTGGCTTATTGGCTATTTTTTATAAGATTTTTGGAACGAACATGTATGTAGAGCGCCTATTTGTGCTTACTTTTTTTGTTTTAACGCTTGTTTATATTGGTAAATTCTGGAAGAAATTATTTATTGAAAATCAATTGATTGCCAAGCATACCTGGTTGCCGGTTTTGTTTTATTGCACGATACCCGTTTGCTTTTGGGCCTACTCTAATCATGTGGAAGAAGTGGTTATGTGCGCTTTTGTGCTGATGTCGGTTTACTATGCATACGAGGCTTTATTTTTAAGCAAAAAAATTGTTTTTAACCTGGTTCTTAGTGGAATTTTTGTCTTTATGTCGAGCCTCACAAAAGGCCCGCAAGGCCTGTTTCCCATAGTATGTGCGGTTTTCTACTGGTTAATAACCCGAAACATTTCATTCAGAAAAATGATCTTGTATTCGCTTATACTGGTTGGTGTTCCGGCGTTGATCTATGGCTCCTTAATTTTAATCGACCATGAGGTGTACGATAGTTTCAAGCAATATTTTTCTAACCGCTTTGTAAAAACATTTAATAATGTGTACGCAACAACCGACAATCATTTTGAAATTTTGATCAGGTTGTTTACCGAGCTCTTGCCCATGCTTATACTGACAATTGCCGTAAAATTCTTTTCGCGCAGGCAAAACCTGCAAACACAAAATTCTTTCCAAGACAAACAAAAGCGCTGGTGGCTTTTAGCAATAGGCTTATCGGGCTCTTTACCTCTTGCTATTACTACCGAACAGCGGGGGTTCTACCTGGTAACCGCATTGCCTTATTTTGTTTTAGCAATTACCGCCTGGTTGGCAACAACACTCATACCATTGCTTGAAAAAATAAACAGTAAGCATATTGCATTTCGGATTTTTAGTGTTTGCATACTACTTTTACTTGTTTTCAATTTGGTGGCAGATGTTCTGTATGTAAAAACAGGCTCCCGCAAAAGAGACACAGATTTATTAGACGATATTTATAAGATAGGAAAGATTGTTCCTGAAGGAGAAATTGCCCGGGTACCGCCTCAAACCTGGAATAACTGGAGCATACAAACCTATTTTGTACGCTATTTTTATATTAGCCTGGATGCAGGAAATGAAAAGCGGAACTATTTCATTACAGAAAAAAACCTTCCCGAAAACCTTGTCCCCATAGAGTATAAACGCTACCCGGTAGAAACAAAAGAACTTAACGTATACATTCTTAAATAAAAAAATCATGCAGAAAAGAGTATTATTGCTTGGTAGCGGAGAATTGGGAAAAGAATTGGTCATTGCTTTGCAGCGTTTGGGCCAGCACGTTATTGCCGTTGATAGTTATGCCGGAGCGCCCGCTATGCAGGTTGCGCATGAATTTGAAGTAATTAACATGCTTGACGGAGACGCACTTGATAAAGTGGTTGCCAAACACAAACCCGATCTGATCGTACCTGAAATAGAAGCCATACGCACCGAGCGCTTTTATGATTATGAAGCACAAGGCATCACCGTTGTGCCAAGTGCCAAAGCAGCAAATTTTACGATGAACAGGAAAGCTATTCGTGACCTGGCTGCAAAAGAATTAGGCCTCCGAACTGCAAACTATAAATATGCAACAAGCCTGGAAGGCTTTACAGAAGCGGTTTTGGAGATTGGTATACCCTGCGTGGTGAAACCCTTAATGAGCAGCAGCGGCAAAGGGCAAAGCATCGTAAAAACAAAAGATAATATTGAAAAAGCCTGGAACTACGCCATGGAAGGCTCTCGCGGCGATTATAAAGAAGTTATCGTAGAAGAGTTTATAAAATTTAATTCAGAAATAACCCTGCTTACGGTTACTCAAAAAAACGGAAACACTTTGTTTTGCCCACCCATTGGCCACAGGCAGGAACGTGGCGATTACCAGGAAAGCTGGCAGCCTTGCGCCATTAGTGATAACGACCTGAAAGATGCGCAGGATATGGCCGCTAAAGTTACTAAGGGGCTTAGCGGTAGCGGGCTTTGGGGCGTTGAGTTTTTCCTGACAGATAAAGGGGTTTATTTTTCCGAGCTTTCTCCCCGTCCGCATGATACCGGCATGGTAACGCTTGCCGGCACACAAAATTTTAGTGAATTTGAACTTCATGCCCGTGCCATTTTAGGCCTGCCCATTCCTGAAATTACCTTAGAGCGTATAGGCGCATCCGCCGTTGTGCTTGCCACAGATGAAGGAAAAAATCCCACATATACAGGAATTGAAGAAGTTTTGAATAATAAGTTAAGTGATGTGCGGGTGTTTAACAAACCAACTACCCGCCCATACAGGCGCATGGCTGTTGTACTTACACATGATAAAGTGGGAAGCGACGTAAACGCGGTTAAAGAAAAAGCTATTGTGCTGGCAAAGCAAATAAAAGTAGTTTCTTCTTAATTATTAAACACACTGGCAAAATTTAGCAGGAATTTTAACCTGCCAGGATTTGGTTTATAAATAATTGAAATCATCGAATGTAAAACAAATACCTTTGCATCATGCAAGTAAAAAAGACAGTAGTGCCCTTTGAAAAAACCAATTTTTTCAGCAAGCTTTTTTTAGATTATGTAAATGATGCACAAAGCAAAAAATTAATACAATTTTATCCATACAAACCCACTGTAGAAGGCATACAGGATTTTGTATCCAACAATGCTTATAAAGATTTGAATCGTGATTTGCTTGTAAATGAGCTGTACAAACAAAACAACGACATTACTTTAAGTGAAGTAACGAAGAATAATATAAACGCTCTTAAAAACAAAACAACTTACACTATTACTACAGGCCACCAGCTTTGTCTGGTCACGGGACCTTCTTATTTTATCTATAAAATTATTTCATGCATTAACCTGTGTGAATCGCTTAATAAGCAAAATCGGGATAAGCATTTTGTGCCAGTTTACTGGATGGCTAGCGAAGACCATGATTTTGAGGAAGTGAACCACATCTATCTTTTCAATAAAAAAATTAGCTGGAACACTGAGCAGAAAGGGAAGGTCGGATCATTTGCTTTAGAAGGAATAAACACTTTTTTAACGGAGATCAAACAAGCGTTGGGAGAAAGCGAGCAGGGAGAAAAGTTAAGCACGCTGTTAAACAATGCCTATTCGAGGAATACATTGGCGCATGCCACACGCTACCTGGTAAACGAATTGTTTGGCAAATACGGCTTGGTTATTTTAGACGGAGACAGCAAAGCGTTTAAGCAGGAATTTATTGCTGAAATAAAGCAGGACATTTTTGAAAACACAGCCTTTAAAAATGTTACCGCATCTAATGAAAAGCTAAAACAACAGGGATACGAAGCACAGGTAACGCCACGCGAAATAAATATTTTTTATGCAGATAAAAATCTGCGTGAGCGTATCACAAAAGATGGAGACAAGTTTAAAGTTTTAAATACTGACATCAGTTTTTCGAAAGAAGAAATTGAAAAACTAATTGATGCCGAAACAGAAAAGTTCAGTCCCAATGTAGTGCTGCGCCCCATGTACCAGCAGAAAATATTGCCAAATGCCGTGTATGTTGGCGGGCCGGGCGAGCTGGCTTATTGGTTGCAATACAAGGCCATGTTTGAAGAGGCAAAGATTGCATTTCCGGTTTTAATGCCGCGCAATTTCATTTTTTACCTGGATAAGAATTTTCAGCAAAAAATGCAGAAACTAAATTTAAGCACTGCAGATTTTTTTACTGAAAAAGATAAGCTCATTAAAAATTACGCGCTCAGCCAACAGCCATTCTCCCTGGAAAAAGAAAAAGAGGCGTTGAAGAATTTATACAATACGGTCCGTACAGAGATAAGTAAAGTAGATAAAACTTTAGAAGCAACCAGCGAAGCCGAGCTTCAGAAAAATTTGAAAGGGCTTGAAATGCTGGAGCAAAAAGGCATTCGTTCGATCAAACAAAAAAACGAACAAGCTATTAACCAGATAGAAACCACATATACAAGATTGTTTCCAAACGATATTCCGCAGGAACGCTACGAGAATTTTTTACGCTTTTGCCTAACCAACCCGGATTTTATAGACGACATAAAAAACAACACATCCTCTTTTGTAGAAGAAAACGCGGTTATTGTTTTGAATGAAGAATAATTGACTTATTTGGTTGCCGTAGTTTCTTTTAAAAGAACAGAGTATACTGAAAAGTGGTCGCTGTAGCCATTCAGATACTCTCCGCCTGAATGTGTACGCAAAGGATAACCCTTATACTTCCCGCTTTCTGTTGTAACAATTGGCTTATTAAAAATATGCGATTGATAGAACTCCAGGCTTTTATAATCTTTTTTCACCAAAGCAGGCGTCATAATTTGCTGGTCAAATAAATTCCAGGCATCCTGGTAGGCAAGCGTGCCAATTCCTTTTTTATAGTAGCTCTCCATCGCATTGAAAAGCAAAGGAGCTTTTGCATCTTTTTCTTTCCCGGTGGTGTTAAGCCCTTTGCGTATGCTTGCATCGGTCGGGTCATCATTCAAATCGCCCATCAAAATTACCTTGGCATTTGGATTTGCGGTCAGTAACGAATCTATAATTTTTCTTCCCAGCTTACCGGCAGCCATACGGTTTGGCTCGCTGTTTGGCCCGCCACGCGAAGGCCAGTGGCAAACAATAAAATGAAATTCTTCGCCCAATAATTTACCCGAAACCAAAAGCTGGTCGCGCGTTGGATGGGTACTATCCGTTGGAAGCACCAGTCGGTATGCATGGTAAGAGGTTACTTTAAAATACTTTGGGTTATACAACAAGGCTACATCCACCCCGCGCATATCCGGGCCTTCCACGTGCACAATCTGGTAGCCTCTTGCCGCCAGCTTAGGCGCTTTGGTCATCGACTCTAAAACAGAGCGGTTTTCTATTTCGCAAACACCTATAACCGCAACGCCGTCGGGCGTAGATTCGATCGCCAGTTGAGAAATTACATTAGTCATGTGATCCAGCTTGTTTCTGAATTTTTTACCCGTCCAGCTATAAGAACCGCTTGGCAAAAAATCTTCATCATTTTTCAAAGGATCGTTCAATGTATCATAAAAATTCTCGCAGTTCCAAAAGCCAATAGCTACCGGCGTATATTGCTTGGTTTTATCCAGTTCCTGCGCTTTTATTGTTAAAATAAAGAGAAATAAAAAGGAAGTTATTAAAGTATTTTTCATGTTTTTGTGTTAAAATCGGGCAAATATACTTGTTTTTATGTGTTTTTGATAAAAAACAGATTTAACACACAAAACCATAACTATTCCATAACAGCAGCGCGGTTTTGCAGATATAAAAAATAGTTTATTTTTGCTGCGCTTTTAAAGTGAACATCCTATAGGGATTTGGTTTATTTAACCAAAAACGCTCCTCAAACCACTTTAAAAAGATTACACAATTTAAATAAAAAATAGGATTATAAAACTGCTTGAGACGATGAAAAAATATTTACTTATAGTTTTCTTTTTTTCCTTAACCCTGTTTTCTTATTCACAGGTAGACACAAGCGAGCGGGTAATTAATAACGCCGAGATAGATACCGTTAAAACATCGGAAGGTGGCGGTGGGGTATTGCCTGTTTTTAATACAACAAGTGATATGGGCAGCAATAACAACATTCAAGGGCAGGATGTATCGGCTTTATTGGCTTCTTCGAGAGATATTTTTTACCAGGCAATGGTTTTCCATTTTATAGGTTCGGGTAACTTCAGGTTTAATATGCGCGGTTACACACAAAACAGCTTTGCGGTTAACGTATCAGGCCTTCGGGTTAACAGCCTTTTAACCGGGGGCGCAAGTTTTACTACCTGGGGTGGTATGACCGACGTGATACGTGTAATGGATGTGAAACCGGGCTTAGGAGCATCCCGCAGCACTTTTGGCGATATTGGCGGAAGCTACAACCTTCCTATATCTGCCTCGTCTTTCAGAAAAGGATTCAGGGTTGCTTACAGCCAGGGAAACAGGATCTCTAAAGAAAGGCTTTCACTTACCTATTCAACGGGCTTAACACAAAAAGGCTGGGCGTTCTCTATCTCTGCTACTGGCAGGTATGCTGCAAAAGCATATGTACCGGGCACCTCGCTTTCGGCATTAGGTTATTTTATTGGAGTTGATAAAAAATTCAATGATAAAAACACCCTTTCGCTTATTGTATTCGGGGCTCCGAGATCTTCGGCCCGTGCAAGCTTAAACACCGACGAGGCTTATGCGCTTGCCGGCGACAAACACTATAATGCAAACTGGGGCTACCAAAACGGACAGGTGCGCAATGCATCAACCAGTTTTTCGCATGTGCCAACGGCTGTTTTAACCGATAACATAACCATAAACGACCACTCTAAATTAACGGTAAACGGGGCGTATTCCTTTGGACGAACTTCGGTTACTGCGTTTAACTATTATGGGGTGTTAACGCCTCTTCCAACCTATTATAAATATATGCCAAGCTATTACGGGCCAACCAGTTCAGATGCAGACCCTGTGCAATATGCAGCATTAACAAGCGCCTGGCAAAATAACACGGCCAACCCGGCATCCGGATTTTCTACTACGCGTCAGATAGCGTGGGATGATATTTATAACTTTAACGCACACAACCTTCAAACCGTAACCAGTGTAGATGGTATTGCCGGTAAAACATACACAGGCAACCGATCTTTATACATTATTGAAGACAGAAGGCAGGATGCTAAAAACTGGTCGGGCAACGTTATATACAACACACGCACAAAAAGCAATATCTTTCTAACAGGCGGTTTAAACGGAGCATTGTCTCAAACACGTTACTATAAAGTAGCCAGCGATTTATTGGGCGGCGATTATTGGTTGGATTTAAACCAGTTTGCAAGCTCAATTTCTACTAATACCAACGTAGCCCAGTACAACATCAATGACCCTAATAAACTGATCAGGCAGGGTGATGTTTTTGGGTATGATTACAACATTAACATTGTTCGTGCGGAAGCCTGGGGCCAAGCAGAAAAATCTTTCAAAAAGTTTGATATGTATATCGGTGCATCCGTTAGCACAACTTCTTTTTACAGAGATGGGCACATGGTTAACGGTTTATTTCCAAGCGATCAGGGCGGAGATGGTTCTTCCGGTGGAAAAAGTAAAGAACTTAACTTTTTAAATTACGGCGCAAAGGGCGGTATTACCTATAAAATTAACGGGCATAATTACATTACTGTAAACCTATTGTCAGAAACTAAGCCTCCTTTGCCAACAGCTTCATTTGTTTCTCCACGTTCTCGTAATGATGTTATTCCGGGTGTTGGAAACGAAAAAATATTAAGTGGAGACATAACTTATACGGTTCGTTTGCCTTGGTTAAGAGGCCGTGTAACGTATTATTATACACAAATGAACAACCAGGCATGGCAGCGCAGTTATTATGATGACGTGTATAAAACAAATGTAAACTATTACATGACCAATCTTAACCAGCTAAATCAAGGTGTAGAGCTTGGGTTAGAGGGCATTGTTACAAAACGCATATCGATTATCGGAGCTTTAAATTATGGAAGTTACCTGTATACAAACAGGCCAACAGCTACTATTTCAGCGGATAATACAGCAGCACTTTTAGCCAGCAACAGAACCATCTATTTAAAAAACTACCACGTTGGCGGTATGCCGGAGGTAGCGGGTTCGATTGGGGTACGTTATACCGGGAAGAAAAATTGGTATGCAGGGGTTTATGTAAACTATTTTGCCAATAATTATGTTACGATCAATCCGGATAGAAGAACAGCGGAAGCTGTGGCCAGATATGTTTCTACCGACCCACAGGTAAAACAAATCACCGACCAGGAAAAACTAGCGAATGTTTACACGCTTGATTTTATGGGAGGCAAATCGTTTCAGATCAAAAAGAACAGGATCAACTTTAGTTTGATCATGAATAACATTACAAACAACATCTTTAAAACAGTAGGCCAGGAACAATTGAGGCATGATGTTAATAATATCACAAAATTTCCTAATCAGTACGCATATTCGTATGGTATAACGTTTAACGCATCAGTTTCATTTACTTTTTAATAAAAAACAGTATAAATTTATATAATGAATAAAACAAAATATATATCCTTTCTTTCTCTCTCTTTGTTTGCGGTGTCGTTGTTTCTTTCCTGTAAAAAAACACATGATATGCCCCCGGTACAGGCTTCTCCTCCGGGCGGAGTATATACCATCGCTCAGCTAAGAGCTTTATACCAGGGGACAAATATTCACTTTTCGACAGATGTATCGGTATATGCTACCGTTACGATGACAGATAATTACAAAACACTTTTTATTCGCGATAACACAGGCTCTATTTCTTTAAAGCAATTAACTGCACACGGTATTTACGAAGGAGATTCTTTGCGTATTAATCTTAACGGTTCCTGGTTAGATCTTTCCGGGCCATTAAGTTCTTTGCAAATCGACTCAATGGATGTAAGCAGCAGCCCTACTAATAAAGTGATCAAGCTTGCTTATGGAAAAGAACACTCACCGGTTACGGTTACTATAGCGCAGCTAAACCAGTCTGCCAGCACAGTAAATTACTCAACACCTGCGGGTATTAATACCATTCCAACATCCAGGTATGATGGAGAATTGGTTCAGATAAATGATGTTCAGTTTGCGTATTTAGATACGGTGTTTATCCCTACCATCAACACGCCGTTGTTTGTTAACCACCCGCTTTATGATTGCGGCGCGTATAATTCAATCGTTATGTCCTTGTATAGCGGCACGGCAGATTTTCTAAACCAAAGAGTACCTAATACAAAAAGCGGATCTATCATTGCCGCAGTTACTTTTTATAATGGCGCCCTGCAATTAACACCTCGTTCTTTTAAAGACGTGGCCTTCACACAGCCAAGGTGCGGTATTGATACCTTAACACAAAGCTTTAATAATCCTTCATTTGGTAGCGGTGTAAATTTTACGTCTACCTTGTTTCCGGGCTGGTTAGATATTAAACAGGTAAATGCAGGTACCAGCATAGACTGGCAAGGGACAACGATCCCAACCGGAGCCAATTGTCCGTCGGCTTCAACACATTTTAGTACTAACTCGCGTAACGTAGTTTGGCTGATCTCTCCTCCAATAGAAAACAGCTCAACCAAAAACCTAACCTTCCAGGCAGGAACATGCTATAACTCGGGTAAAAACCAATTGAGTGTTTTAATTTCCACTAATTTTAACGGCTCTAATTTTCCCGGCCCAAGGGGGGCAGCAACCTGGGTAGATATTACTTCTGCCTTTAATATAATAACCTTAAACGGATCATCAGCTCTTGCGTTTAATAGTACCGGTACGGTTAACCTTAATAGTGTTGCCAGCAATTTAGCAGGTTATCATGGAACTTTTTATATCGGCTTCCGTTATACAGGTAATTTAGTAGACTCTACTGCTACTTATGCTATTAAAGATGTATCCATACAAAATTAAAAAATGAAAACAACAAAGATCAAATTCATCGCTTTTATAATGGTTGCGGCAATAACTACCGCGCTGTTTTCGTGTAAAAAGCATAGCATACCGCCTATACAATCTGTTGCCGTTGGCCCAAAGATTACCATAGATTCTTTACGCATGATGTACGCGGGTACAAGCTTTAAGTTTACTTCAAACACACTTTTAAATGTAGTGGTTACCGCAGATGAAAACTCAGGCAATTTATACAAGCAGGTTTATGTGCGAGATAACTCGGGTACTTTTGCCCAAACCCACTATTATGGCGCCATTTCTTTACATTTCACAAAAGGCTCCCAATCTATTCTTAACATAGGCGATTCTGTGGCTATTAATTTAAATGGCGCATCTCTTGCCAAATCAAGCGGAGGCTCTTTAGAGCTTGACTCCATTGATCCTTATCACGCTATTACACATCTAAAAACCGGGCTTAATCCTCAGCCGCTTATGGTAACCATGCCCATGTTAAATACATATTCCAATGTTCCGGGTGGTGGGTTTCTGTATGATGCACAATTGGTTCAGATGAATAACGTAGAGTTTTCACCTGACAATGTAGGCTTAACATATGCAATAGCTCAAAATCCTCCCGCGGCCCCTCAAAACGTAAACAGGTTTATCTGCGATGCTTATGGAAACACCATTGTAGCCTATAACAGTGGCTACGCTAATTTTGCTAGCTGGCCATTAATTCCAAACAATAGTGGTACGCTTACGGCGGTTGCCAACTTGTATACCACCATGCAGCTTAGCCTCCGCTCCATTACAGATGTGCAGTTTACAAACACATATAACCCGGTAGTATATGATACCATTACTCAAAACTTTAGCTGCGCCAGCTTATCAAGCAAAGCCACAATAGAATCTGCCGGCTGGAAAAGCATCCCCTATATTGGTTCTTTAAACTGGCAGGGTTTGCAATATGGCAGCCCAAGTAACAGCTATAACCCAGCTAACTGGAAATATGCCCCATCAGCGTCTAATTTTAAAAGCACTGATCCGATAAATGATATGTGGTTGGTTAGCCCTCCAATTGTAGATAACATGTATGCCCATGGTGGACTGGCTACCAAGTACATGGATTTTTCCCAGGCACTTCAATATGCAGCAAACACTACCAGCAAAAGATGTTTAAGTGTAATGGTTACCCGGAATTTTGACGGGACCCATATTGTTCCGTCGGACTGGCAGGAAATATCAAATTTATTCGGTAACATTCAATATACCTCAAATCAAAACAGCAACGGTTATCCAAATTTTAAATACACACACAACAGCTCGTATGGTAGTGTTTATTCTCCTGCACATGTTCCTATATCGGTTGGAGGCTCTTCGCCTACTTTTTACCTGGCATTCAGGTTTAGAAGTAATACTAGTTTCAGTGATTCGAGCGGTAGTACATACCTACTCGGCACCTTAATGCTTAAAAACAATTAATAAAACACAAATAAAAACGTAACCTAAAAACAAATAAAAAACAAAACAAAAATGAAATCAAAATTATTAAAACTAACCGTTGCCGCGTTTATGGTATTTACTGCCGTAAAAACACAGGCACAAGCACAGCCAGCTCCGCTTTTGCCAGCTATTATAAATAATGGCTTTGAAAACTGGACTGGTTCAGTACCTAACGGATGGGAAGTAGGCCCTGCCAGCACCATTGCTTCAGCTAATGTTACACAAGTAACCAACAATACCGTAACTCCGGTTCAATCGGGTACCTATTCTTGTAAATTAGTAAACACAGCATCTTCCTATACACCCGGTATTATGGCTACTACATCGGTAGCTGTTACAGCGGGTGGTACAGCAACAACCGGGCCTGTTCAGGCTTACCAGGTTTCTTATTACGCACGCGGAAAAGGCACGATCACTTGCGAGGTTACTGACGGAAGCGCAGCTACTACCTCAGCTAACTATTCGGCAGCAAACGGGCAAACCGTTAGTGGCAAAGGATGGCACCGTTTTGTGCAAACCGTTGTTGCACCTACTACAACTAACAATGCGCAGTTTGCTCTAAAAGTAAAAAGCACCGGTACCTATACCGCTTCAGGTGGTGTTAGTATTGTGGGTATTGATGTAGACAGCTTTGTGGTACAGCCTTACATGCCAATTCCAGCTTCTTTATACAAGATCGAATACACTACTGCTTCAAACGGAAACTCTCCTTTCTTTGGCCAGTTTGTTAGCCAAACAGGTGGTATTGTAACAGCAGTTATTCTAAGCAGTTCAGGGGCTTCTGGCTATTACGTTCAAACATCAGGCTCTAACGCATGGTCGGCAGCTTTGGTATTCGACCAAACCAACGTAGCTAACGTTAGCGTAGGAGACAGTGTTACTTTTACCTGTGCCGTTGATGAGTACTTTAACATGACTGAATTAGTTCAGATTTCTAACTTTGTTCTTGTATCGCATAACAACCCGCTTCCTTCATCGCCTGTAACTACACAAAGTATTCAACAGGAACAGTATGAAGGTGTTTTGGTTAATATCCAAAATGCTTCTGTACAAACTTACAGTGCTAACTACGGACAAGGTACTATTGCCGATGTTCCAACTAGCGTGCCATGTACATTTGATTTTAAAACCAATTTTTATGCTCCGAATGGTAATGCTACTTCTGGTTCAAGCGGTCTTCCTGGTTACGTTCCAACTTTATCTACCGTACAATATTGTGTTACCGGTAACGTAAACTATGAGTTTAGCGCTTATAACATTGTTCCTCGTGACTCTGGTGACATTGTAAAAAACTGTACACTTTTAACTGGTATTGAAAAACAAAACAGTTTAAACGCGGTTACATACCCTAACCCGGTTACAAACCAGTTTAACATTTCATTACCTTTTAACGCGAGCAAAATAAACGTATCGTTTACAGATGTTTTAGGTAAAGAAGTTATGACAAACAACAACCTTTCTGGTAACCAGGTATCTATCAGCGATATCACTTTACCTGCTGGTGTTTATGTTGTAAAAGTTGTTGCCGATGGTAAAACACAAGTAATAAAAGTTATTAAACAATAATTTATATTCCTTTTAATTAGTAAAAGCCCCGCTTGAAAAAGCGGGGCTTTTTGTTGTGGTTTTACAGCCTTTAACAATGTATTAATATTGTTTTTTTGCCCTATTGTTATATATTTGCTTTGCTTTAAAAGTGAATACCCTAAAAGGATCTGTGCGGATTTCTTTAACCACGTGTAAAGCCTGAAAAACTTTAACCATGGAAACTACAAACAGCTCTTCTGCAGTTTTCAACTGTGTATGTTTCTTCTTAAAATTTTCCTGCGTTTGCAATACATAAAATGCAAAACAAGCCGCCAGTAAAAAAACAAAAACGATCAAGCCTTATTTTTTTAGTTGGGTTTATAGCCCTATGGCTTCCTTTTTGCGCCTACCCGCAAATGACAGTTACACCCAGCAATTCGGCTGCCACGCTTGCACAGGCTGTTGCCGGCGCCGGCGTTAGTGTATCAAATGCCAGCATTAATTGCGGAAGCAATGCTGCAGGCACTTTTATGTTCTCGGGCTCTAACCTGGGCTTAACAGGAGGCATTTTATTAACCACGGGCACCGCTACCGACGCAGCAAACGGAGGGACTCATTTATGCAGTGTAAATAATGGCAATAATTTCAGCGACCCCGATCTCACCGCTATTGTACCTACGGCAAACTTAGACGGCTGCGTATTGGAGTTTGATTTTATTCCTACCTGCGACAGCCTTAAAATGGATTTTGTATTCGGATCAGAAGAATACCCCCAAGGCGTTAACCTGGCTTATAACGATGCCTTTGCCATTTTTCTTACCGGCCCAAATCCTTCCGGCGGAACATACACGGCGCAGAATATAGCCACGCTTCCAAACGGAACGCCTGTTTCCATTCACAATGTAAATGCCGGAAACAACGCGGCATATTTTCATAATAACTATTCTACCCCCAATAACAACGTAGCCTATAACGGATATACCATACCCGTTACATCTATTACGCCTGTTGCGCCCTGCAGCACCTACCATGTTAAGTTTGCCATTGCCGATGCCGGGAATGCCTTATACGATTCAGGTGTTTTTATCAGTAATAATACCTTAAGCTGCCAAAGCCCCGCCGTGCTTACCGCCAATACAACAGCCACCAGCGGCTGCAACAGCACAGGCAGCGCAACGGTAACGGTTACTAATTACACAGGCACACCAACCTATCAATGGACACCTGGCGGACAGCATACGCAAAGCATCAGCGGCCTGGCTGCAGGAACATACACCTGCCATGTAAGCATGCACCAAACCTGCGGCATCATTACACAAACGGTAGTAGCGGTAGTGGCTACCACCGCCAGCAACATTGTGCTTACGTCACAACAACAAAACCTGGTTTGTAACGGAGCCTCTAACGGCAGCGCAACGGTAACAGCCATTGGAGGAACAACCCCATATAATTGCACCTGGAATACAAACCCGCCTCAAAGCGGCTTTACCATTACCAACCTGCCTGCCGGAACCTACTCGGCAAATGTTACTGATAACGGAGGCTGCCAGGCATCTATACAGGTGCAGATTACTGCGCCGCCTTTAATGCAGGTAAGCGTGGGCACAACATCTACAACCTGCACGGGTGCTGTTGGAACGGCCTCGGCTAATGTAACAAGCAATGGCACGGCGCCCTATACCTATAGCTGGAGCACAACGCCTGCACAGAATACACAAACAGCCACTAATCTTTCGCAGGGAAGTTACAGTGTTGTTATAACCGATGCGCATACTTGCACCGTAAGCGCCACGGCAACGGTGTCTATACGCCCGATCAGCTGGAGTGTTTCGGCCACATCAACCAACGTGGCCTGCTACGGCGGAAGCACAGGCGCTGTTTCGGCAGTGATAACCAACACGGCCAGCAATACATTTACCTATGTATGGAACACAAGCCCGGTGCAAACTACGCAAACAGCCGGAAGCTTACCCATAGGCAGCTATACCTGCACGGTTACCGATAACAATGGCTGTGTGCTTAGCACGCATGCAAGCATAACACAACCGCCGCAGTTAAACGCTATAACCAACAGCCTGCCCACTTTATGTTCGGGCACGGTAGGCTCTGCAACGGTGTCTGCCTCTGGAGGAACATTGCCTTACACATATTCGTGGAGTACAACGCCGGTACAGACAAGCAGTGCTATTCATAATTTAGCACAAGGTCAGTATACGGCGAGTGTAAAAGACGCGCATAACTGCACCACAACTTCTGTGGCAACCATAACCATCAGCAACCCAACACTGCAGATAAATACCTCGGTGGTCAATTCCGTTTGCGGAGGGCCTTCGGGTGTTGTTAATGTCGTTTCGGTTATACCGGGCACAGCACCTTATACTTATACCTGGTCGGCAGGGCAGCACACCCAAACCATAAGCAATGTTTTTCCGGGTACCTATTCGGTAAGCATTACAGATGGAAACGGTTGCACGGGCAATACAACAGCCACGGTAGGAACCAATACGTTTTTCCCTATACAGATCAATACAACGCCCGATTATTGCGGTAAAAGCATTGGTTCTGCAACGGCTATTCCACATGCAAACCCGCCTTACCAGTATCATTGGTCGCCAGGAAATCAAACAAGCCAGGTCATCAATAACCTTACCGCAGGAAATTACACAGTTGTAGTAACCGACGGATACAATTCATCCTGCAAAGATTCCGTACGAGTTATCATCTCTACCGCACCTTCACTCTCTATACAAATGGCATCAACGCCTACTTTTTGCGAGAAGAATTTCGGCTCGGCCACTGCCACTCCTTTGGGATATCCGCCCTATCAATACAGCTGGAGCACTGCAGCAACAACCTCAACCATCAATAATTTATCGATAGGAACCTACTCTGTTGAGGTAAGTGATTTTTATAATTGCACGGCTAATGCTTCGGTTGTGGTGGTTAATCAAAACGATACGCTTATAAGCTCGTTTAATACACAGCCTGGTGGAGAGATTTACTCGCTGACGCCGGTTACCTTACAGGTTAGCACTAACAGCGGCTGGACCTTGAACAGCGGCTATTTGTCTGCCGGGACAAGTTTGGCAATGACTACCAATTATACCTTTGAAGAATCGGGCAATTATACGGCCAGTTATTATTTTACCAGCAACCACGGGTGCGTAGATTCTGTTACCTATGAAATTCATGTGATAGATTATTCAACCCTGTACATTCCCGATTCGTTCTCGCCGAACAACGATGGCAGGAACGATGTGTTTAAGGTAGAGGGGTCTTTTATCACCTCGTTTGAAATGTATATTTATGATCGCTGGGATAACCTGGTAGCGAAGCTGGATAACATTGACAAGAGTTGGAACGGAAAGCAGAAAGGCGTGGAAGCTCCTATTGATACGTATATTTATAAGGGAGTAGCTACAGATATTGCAGGCAAGCAGATCAGTTTTCACGGGCAGATAACGTTGATACGGTAACGGGCTGTTGAGTTAAGAATTAAATGAAGATCTTCGTCATTGCGAGGAACAAAGCAATTTCAAAAACGCCGGAACGCCCAGATTTTAATTCATTCTGAAATTATTGCGAAGCTCTTTTTCAAGTTTAAGAGCATGCGTATAGAGCTTTATTTTAGAGATTAAAAAATCTTCTTTCTCTTTTAAATGTTCAAAGGCAATCAACTGAAGTTTTTCATCGTTTGTAAGGTCTAACAAATGTGCTACTTTGTAGACAGATACATTGGTAAGGTTTTCAACCGGTATTTCCTGGTTTTTAGCCTGTTTGATGAATTTTTTAAAGGAACGAAAAAGCTTATAGCGGTTTGAAATAATATCTTCTTCGTGCTCTTCTATGTTAGCTGCGCCATATAATTTTGGCGTTAAAACCTTTGTGTATTTAAGAATCTTAAAGGGTTTAATGCCTTTAATTTCAATATCCATTTCGCCGTCGGCATAATGCTGCAGTATTTTTGTAATGACTACTTCAACACCATATTCAGCAATCTGCCCACCTTTTATGTAAGGAATTCCAAAGTTTGCCTGATTGGTTATGCAGTCGGTAACAAGCTCCTGGTAGCGGTTTTCGAATACATGAAGGGTACGTACCTCGCCGGGTATAATAACCGTGTTTAGGGGGAACATTGGTAATGTAACTAATTTGTGTACCATGGGCATATTTGCAAATCTATAACAATTTACAAAAAAGCAATAAAAATATCAAAAGAAAAACCCCCATTTATTGAAAAATGAGGGTTTTGGGCATTAAATTTTCTTAAAAAACTATTTTCCGCCTTTAGGGCTGCCAGCACCGCCTGTTTGTGGTTTAGCACCACCAGGGCTTTGTGTTTTTTGTGGGGCAGCACCGCCAGTAGGTAATACAGCTGCCGGCATAGTGTCTAATTTCTTTTTAACTAAAGCAAAAATATCATCGCTTGGCTCGTGAAAAAGAACGATGCCTGTGCTTGTATCTAATACATATTTGTAGCTGTTTTCTTTAGCAACTGCGTCAACCGCTTTTTTTGCTTTATCGTAAATTGGTTTAGAAAGATCTGCCGATTTTTTTTGGTAATCCTGTTGTGCCTGTGTACGGAAATCTTCAATACGCTGGTTTAATGTCTGAAGTTCTTCTTCTTTCGTTTTTTTAATGATATCGCTATAAGTAGCCTGGTTTGCCATATAATCCTGGTATTTGGTATCAAACTCAGCTTTCATGCTGGCAACCTGTTTTTCAAGGTCTTTCAAATAACCTTGTGCAACGTCTTGCGCCTGTTTGGTTTCAGGCATAATGGTTATTAAAGAATCTAGCTGAATGTGTGCAATTTTTTGAGCCACGGCTTGCTGCATGCTTGCAGCTACAAATAAGATGGCTACGGATTTAAAAATTTTTTTCATATGGTTTTTTAATTTTATAGTGTGCGAATTTACTAATAAACCCTATAAAACCAATAATTGTACCAAAATATAACAATAATTGTAGGGGGGTACCCGAACCCTGTATTCGGAGTGCATACAAAATACGGGTACACCTTACAGCTGTTACTTACCGCCAAGCAATAACATTTCTGTCATTTGAATTTCGGTGGTATAGCGCTTAATGCCATCTTTATCGGTATAATTATTGTTTACCAATTTACCTTCAAGGGCAAGCTCGGCACCTTTTTGTGCATACTGCGCAAGCCTTTCAGCCAAAGGCCCCCAGGCAATAACGTTGTGCCAGGTAGTTTCGGTTATTTTCTCGCCCTGTTTGTTGCGGTAAATTTCGTTAGTGGCTATCGATACACGTGCCAGCTTTTTATTACCGTCAAATGTTTTTAATTCAGGTGTGTTACCCAGGTTTCCGATTAATGTTACTTTGTTCCTCATGTTTTTTGTTTTTATGGTTATTACTGTTTTTGATTTGATGCTGCAAAGTAACGGCGGCTTCAAAAATTTACTCGGTATTTAAGCGCTTCTATACGGATAGAAATAATTGTAGTCGTTTGTAAACGGAAATATTTTTTGTATATTTGACTGATAACCAACTACCGATGACCGAAAAACGTACCTGCCTTGATTGTGGCGAAATTATTAAAGGAAGAGCCGATAAAAAGTTTTGTTCTGATCTTTGCCGCAACAATTACAACAATAAATTAAATGCCGACAGCACCAATTACGTTAGAAACGTAAACAATATTTTGCGAAAAAACCGTCGCATCATAGAAGAGCTTGTTCCAACCGGAAAAGCAAACGTTAATAAAAGTAAATTACTTGAGAAAGGCTTTGATTTTACATATTATACCAATGTTTTAAAAACACAGAAAGGCGATATCTATTTTTTCTGCTATGAATTTGGATACCGACATCTGGAAAAAGAGTTCTACCTTTTGGTTAAGAAAAACGAAAGCAAGTAAATTTCCTAACTTTGAGTAGATTTTGTAACCATGTCAACCAAAAGCAAGCCCAGTAAAGAGATACTAAACCAATGGCATAAAGACCCCAATAACTGGAAATGGGGAGTGTTTTATTTCAATAAAAAAGACAAGCGGATCTTTCCTCCCAAGCGAATCTCTATGACAGGGTGGACAGTAAACTTTGCAAACCCCTGGTCGGTTTTGGTGTTTGTGGCTGCCATTGCTTTGGCAATCCTTGCTTCCAGGTTGTTAAAGCGTAATTAACGTCATTGCGAGGCACGAAGCAATCTAATGAAACGAGGAGGAGCTGTATATATTTTGACAAATCTTAATAATACGACTTTATACACGGGTGTAACCTCAGATTTGCAAAAGAGAATCGACGAGCACAAAAACAAAGTTTTCCAAGACTCGTTTACTGCAAAATATAATTTAACCAAACTTGTTTACTATGAGGGCTTTCATAATATAGAAGAAGCTATTTTAAGAGAAAAGCAAATTAAGGGCGGATCAAGAGCAAACAAAGAGAAGTTGATTAATTCCATAAATCCAATGTGGAGAGATTTATATGAAGAAATTATTTTGTGGTGAGATTGCTTCGGTCGTTCCTCACTCGCAATGACGATGTAATAAAAACTTTGTTTTTTTACCTAAATACACAATCTCTGTTATTACAAGAAATGAAGTATTCTCAATAGAAACAGGCAACGTCTTTGCGAGGCACGAAGCGATCTAAACCGCATGCAGAAGATTTGAATTATCAGCGTTCTAATTAATTAAAAACCTCTCCCACACCAATATCCTGCATACATTTAAAATGTCCTTTAGGGCATTTGCTGTAACCCAGCTTAGAACATGGCCTGCAGGAAAGCCCACTTACTTCTATAATTTTTGAGCCCTTGCCGGGAAGATACGGATACATGCCAAAACCCGGAATGGTATTTCCCCAAATGGAAATAACATCTTTTTTAAAGGCAGAGGCAATGTGCATTAAGCCCGTATCGCTGGTAATAACTTTATCGGCTTGCCGGACAATAGATGCCGACTGGTGAATATTGAATTTTCCGCAGGCAGAAAAAACCTTGCCTGCAAACTCTTTTTCTAATTGTTGCCCTAAGGCCATATCTTCTTTGCCCCCTAAAACAACAAGCGGCTTATTGCTTAGCGCACAAATTTCCTGCAGCTTGTTTATTGGAATTTGCTTGGTGTAATAAGAACCGCCAACTACCAATGCGTGATAAATGCCGGCGTTTAATCTGAACGCAAGAGCCGTATCAACTACATCTTTATCCGGGATAAAATAATCCAAGCCCGCATTGTCATTCACAACACCAAGTGTTTTTACCGTTTCAAAATAACGATCTACAATATGTATGTTTGGCAACCTGTTTATTTTGAAATTAACCAACAGCCATTTTTCAATATTCAGCTTATTAAAGCTAAAACTTTTGGCACCAATCATACGTTTTGCTCTTGCACTGCGCAGGTTATGGTGCAGGTCGATCACTACGTCATATTTTTCCTCTTCAAGTTCGCGGCGCAGTTCGTCTACCTTATCTTTTATAGCATAAACCTTTGAAACATAGGGGTTGCTTTCTACCAGCGAAGCAAAGCCAGCTTTGGTTAAAAAATGAATCTCGACATCGGGTATTTGTTTTTTCAGGCAGCGCACAACAGGACTTGTAAGCACAATATCGCCAATGGAAGAAAAACGTATAACAAGAATTTTCATTTACAGTTATCGTTTTTAATCATTGTCAAATGCCATAAATCAAAAAGGACTCCGGGTCACTTTTATTTAGTGAGTTGTTTAAAGATGTCTTCCAGTTTTTGCTCTTCCTTCTGCATGGCAAGCACGCTCAATTTATTGGCCACGGCGTAGTTAAAAATATCTTTACGTATATCTTTATCAGCATCTGTAACAATAAGCCAGGTGTTGCCTTCCAGCAATTTCACTTCAATAACGCCTTCTATGTTTTTAATGGAATTTTTAGAGGTTTCTTTATCAAACTCAACACGTAACACAATTCTTTGCTGCGAGCTTTCCTGCAAGTGCTGTGTATCATCATTGGCTACAATCTTACCTTTGTTGATGATGATAACCCTATCGCATACCGCTTCAACCTCCTGCATAATATGGGTGCTTAGCATTACGGTTTTTTCTTTCCCGGTTTTTTTGATCAGGTTCCTGATCTCTTCCAGCTGGTTAGGATCCAGGCCCGATGTTGGCTCATCCAGTATCAGCACCTTTGGATTATGAATTAATGCTTGTGCCAAGCCCACACGTTGACGGTATCCTTTAGATAAGGCACCTATCTTTTTATTTTGTTCTACCTGCAGGCCCACCATATCCACCATTTCTTTTACGCGGGCCGTTATGTTATTGATGTGATGCAGCCCGCCAATAAAAGCCAGGTATTCTTTAACATACATATCTAAATAAAGCGGGTTGTGCTCGGGCAGATAGCCCACTTGCTTACGCACCTCTAACGATTGCTCTTTTACATCAAAGCCGCATACTTCTGCTTTGCCGGATGTTTGCGGAATGTAGCAGGTAAGTATTTTCATCAGCGTGCTTTTGCCTGCGCCGTTGGGGCCCAAGAAGCCAATAATTTCACCGCTTTTAATTTCAAACGAAACATTGTCTAAGGCTTTTTGTGTGCCGTATAGCTTGGTAATATTTTCTACTTTAATTGACATGATACAAATTTAAAATTAAGAATTAAGAAACGGGAATTAAATTTCGGACAGAAAACGCAACATTCAAAACGAGTATATATTAGATTTCAATTGCTATGCAAGGGACTTATTTGCAATTAGCAGCCAGTGCCTCGGCAGCCAACGTGTTGCCCGATCCTGCAGCAATGGTCCAATCGGCACAAGCGCCCGGTATATCACCCAGGGTTTGTTTGCAATAACCGCGGTCTAATACGGCTTCTATGTTTCCGTGGTTAAGGTCAAAGGCTTTGGTATAATCTTCAACAGCACCTTCCAGGTCGTTCAACCGGGTTTTGGCATTGCCCCTGTCAGAATAAGCCCAGCTGTTCTTCGGGTCCAGCTCAATAGATTTGTTATAATCTTCAATAGCGCCTTTATAATCTCCGGCGGTTATTTTGGTAAGCCCTCTTCCAAAATACGCACCCGCATCTTTAGGCGTTAATTCAATTACCTTGGTAAGGTCTTCAATAGCGCCTTTGTAATCTTTCTTCTGAATTTTTTCGGCAGCCGACTTATTATAATCGTCGGTTGTTTTTTTTGGCTGGCATGATATAAGGGATATTGCGATTGCACATAATGAAAATAGGAACCAATTTGATTTCATGTTTTTTGACAAATATACTGTTTTGTGTGTGCTGAATTTATAGCACCCCCACATAATTGAAGAAATAAAAGCCCACCCACACATATATATAATGTCTAATAAAACAGGTAGACTGTGCTCCAAACCAAAAGCATATTTACGTAAATTTGTTTCCTATACTATTTTCAAAACATGAGTGAACTAAAGAAAAAAGAAATTCCGTTTGAGCGTGTACTGTTTTTTAGCGACGCCATTGTGGCCATTGCCATTACCCTGCTAGCCTTAGACCTAAAACTAGAGCTGCCCGAAACCCAGCACCTTACTTTTGCAGATCTATGGGCTCCCTGGAAAAACTACCTTGCTTTTTTTCTCTCCTTCATCAACATAGCCAGCTTGTGGCGCACGCATCACAAAATGTATTGCTACATACATAAGATGAATGAAAAAACCCTGGGCTACAACATCTGCTGGTTGTTCTTTATTATTACGCTGCCCTTTTCAACCGGTGTGCTAAGCACCCACTTTGGCGATTCGGCCGCTATTTTTTTATATAGCATGAATATTTTTGCCCTCTCGGTTTTTCAGAATTTTATCTGGGACAGCTCTGATATAACCGAAGGCTTTATTGATCCGGAAGTAACGCCTGATATCGAACGACAACATTTTAGATTAATGTTTAATCTGGATATGGTAAATGGGTTAATGTGCGTGGCCCTAAGTTTTTTTGTTCCTAAAATCGCTTTCTTCCTTTTATTCTTTAAGATACCGGTTTTGTTTTTTGCCACTATTTATATTGCCGCCCAAAGGCGTAAGGAACTGGCCACGAAGAAAAGCAAAAAATAAAAACAACACATACTTTATGCCTCATACATGGATCCAAAGAAAATAAAAGACCAGATAAACAACGAAACGCGCAAAGTTGTAGAAAGCATTAAAAACCTGGGTGTAGCTTCTAAAAGAGAAATGCGCGAAACCTATCAGGCTTCTGAGATCTTACTGAAGCTTAGCATGGGGCAGGAGGTATCAGACGAACAGATAAAATTTCTGAAAGAGCAGTCGATCGATTTTGCCAAAGCATTAACGCTTATTGGCCTGCAGGCAGTGCCCGGTTCGAGCGTAGCGATTATTGCCTTAGAAAAAATAGGCAAGAAATATGGCTTTACGCTTTTTCCACAGGCACAAAAAGACCCTGACGCGCCAAACGATAAGCCGGAAGAAACCCCAGGAAAATAGATTTTAAAATAAGCACGTACCTTAGCAGTTAAATAATTAAGAAGATGAAAAACTCACACAATAAAATACTAATAACAGGCGGTGCCAGCGGCATCGGTTTTGGCATGGCCCAACGGTTTGTACAGGAAAACAACACCGTTATAATTTGCGGTAGGAGAGCCGAAGCTTTAAAGGAAGCCACAGACAAGTTGCCCGGCTTACTTACTAAACAAGCCGACCTTGCAACTGAAGCTGGAAGAGAAGAGTTGTATAACTGGGTAGCTAAAGAACACCCGGATGTAAATGTGTTGGTTAACAATGCAGGCATACAAAACTGGATGCATGTTGCAGATGCTGATTTTTACAAAAAAGCAAAAGAGGAAATAACAACCAATATAGAAGCGCCTTTGCATTTAACATCTCTATTCTTAAAACTGAAATCGTTAAACGCTGTTTTAAACGTTAGCTCAGGCCTATCCTTTGTGCCTTTTATTAAAGTGCCTGTTTACTCTGCCACCAAAGCCTTTTTTCATTCGTTTACACTTTCGTTGCGTGAAATGCTGCGAGCAAAAAACATTGAAGTTATTGAAGTAATACCGCCCGCTTTAAACACCGACCTGGGCGGTAAAGGCCTGCACGATCATGCGCCGCCTGTAAGCGATTTTATCGAATCTATTTTTTCGCAATTGCATGAAAGAAAAACAGAACTTACTTTTGGCTTTAGCGATGTGCGCCACAAAGCGTCTAAAGAAATTGTAGACCCTGTTTTTAAGCAGATGAATCAGTTGGGGTAATATAAGCTGTTTGCTTTTCCATGTCTTACAATTAATTCTGCATGCAATAAATTTGTATATTTGATCTATGACTTTTAATATTCAAATACTGAACCCTAAAGCGAAAAAACTGCTGATGGATTTAGCTGAATTGAGGCTTATTTCTATTTCTGAGAACAAACCCAATCCTTTTTTAGGCGCGGTGAAAAAAATACGCTCTAAAAAAGCAAAAATATCTTTAGAAGAAATTACCAAAGAGGTTAAGGCAGTAAGAACAAAACGTTATGCCAAATAAGGTTGACAGAATTGTAATTGACACAAACCTTTGGATTAGTTTTTTAATTAGTAATACTTACAGTAAATTAGATATACTTATTCAGGAAAATAAAGTAAAAATTATTTTCAGTAATGAGTTACTTTATGAATTTCTGGATGTTGTTGCTCGTCCCAAGTTGAAAAAATACTTTACAACAGAAGACGTAAATAAAATATTGACAAGCATTCAAAATCATTCAGATTTTATTGCCGTTAAGTCTAAAGCAGATGTTTGCCGCGATAAAAAAGATAATTTTTTACTAGCGTTATGTGAGGATGGAAAAGCAGATTATCTTCTAACGGGTGATGAAGATTTACTGGTTCTTAAAAAGTATAAAAAGACAGCGATACTTAAGATCGAAAGCTATTTGCAAAAAAAGCTATAATATAAAATTTAATTAAGATAACTTCATCAACCTCAACACTTTCTCAATATCTTCGGGTGTATCTATGCAATGGCTATCAAAATCAGTAATGGCTAATTTTATTTTAAAGCCATTTTCAAGCCAGCGTAATTGCTCTAACGATTCTGCTTTTTCTAAAGATGAAGGCACAAGTGTAGTTATCTCTTTTAAAACATCAGCACGATAGGCATACATACCCACATGTCGGTAATATGGAAAATGCTTGTGCCAGTCTTTTTTATCAACGCCTTTTATATGTGGAATAACCTCGCGGCTAAAATAAAGCGCTTCGTGTTTATTGTTCATGGTAATTTTTACTTCGCCGTTGTCAAACAATACCTCGTGCGAGTCAACCGGTATCATCAAGGTAGCCAGCTCTGTCTTGCCATCACATACATTTGCCAGTAAATCAATTTGCGAAGGATCAATAAAAGGTTCGTCGCCTTGTATGTTGATGATGTAAGTATATTCTTTATTGGTTTTTTTAAATGCCTCAAAGCAACGGTCGGTACCACTTGGATGATTTGGCTCAGTCATTACCACATTACCGCCAAAAGATTTTACATGATTAAAAATCCGATCGTCATCTGTTGCAACAACAACGTCCTGCAGCTTACCTGATTTTTTTGCCTGCTCGTACACACGCTGTATCATGCTTTTGCCTAATATAGTTGCCAGTGGCTTGCCCGGAAAACGGCTTGACGCATAGCGTGCAGGGATAACTCCTAATATCATGTTGTAAATTTAAAATTAATTGGGCAATGTACGCTGTATTTTGTACACTGGCTAGATACAAAATACAATGTACAATATACAACTCAACTTCTTACCTTTGCACTCCATGTTTCAAAAACACATAGATACCCCCTTGTTTAAGTTAATAGCCAAATGTGCCGATGAGCTGGGTGTTGAAGCTTATGTAATTGGCGGTTTTGTGCGTGATATTTTTTTAGGAAGAACCAATAAAGATATTGACGTGGTTGCTCTAGGCAGAGGTATCGACCTGGCAGAAGCTGTAAAACGCAAGCTGGGAGCCGAAGCGCATCTATCTGTATTTAAAAACTTTGGCACTGCGCAAATAAAATACAATGATGTTGAGGTAGAGTTTGTAGGCGCACGAAAAGAATCATATCGAAAAGAATCTCGCAAGCCTATTGTTGAGGATGGCAGCTTAAAAGACGACCAGGACCGCCGCGATTTTACCATGAATGCGCTTGCCATTGGGCTGAACGCAGGTAATTTCGGGCAATTATTAGACCCGTTTGACGGCGTGAAAGATTTAGAGAATAAATTGATCCGTACACCCTTAGACCCTGATATTACCTATAGTGATGACCCGCTTCGTATGATGCGTGCCATTCGTTTTGCTTCACAACTTGGTTTTGTTATTGAAGAAAATTCTTTTGAAGCCATTAAGAAAAACAAAGAACGCATTGATATTGTTTCCAAAGAACGCATTACAGATGAGCTGAACAAGATCATTCTTTCACCGGTGCCCTCGGTGGGGTTTAAACTGTTGTTCGACAGCGGCTTGCTGCACTTGATCTTTCCGTTAATGGCTAATTTATATGGTGTTGAAACTGTAAAAGGAAAATCGCATAAAGATAATTTTTACCACACGCTTGAAGTGTTAGATAACGTTTGCAGGAATACAGATAGCCTATGGCTTAGATGGAGCGCCATTTTGCACGATATTGCCAAACCGGCTACCAAACGCTTTGAGGAAAAAAAAGGCTGGACCTTTCATGGGCATGAAGATAAAGGCGCGCGCATGGTACCTAAAATATTTGCCGACCTACGCCTTCCGCTAAACGAAAAAATGAAGTATGTGCAGAAATTAGTGCTGCTGCATTTACGCCCTATTGTATTGGCAAAATCAGAAATTACAGATTCTGCGGTAAGAAGGTTATTGTTTGAAGCAGGCGATGATATTGACGATTTGATGATGCTTTGCGATGCGGATATTACCACCAAGAGCTTCGCCAAAAAACAGCGCTACCTGCAAAACTTTGAGCTGGTTCGCACCAAGCTGAAAGAGCTGGAGGAAAAAGACCGTATCCGCAACTGGCAGCCGCCCATTACTGGCGAGATGATCATGGAGGTATTTAATATCCCCGCAGGGCGCGAAGTAGGTGTAATTAAGAATGCTATTCGTGAAGCTATATTAGACGGCATCATAAAAAACGATTACCAGGAAGCCTACGATTTTATGGTGGAAAAAGCAAAAGCATTCAATTTAACTCCGGCCGGAAAGTAAAAAACTGACCAGTTATTTGTTAAAAACGACCAGTTATAAAAAAACTGGCACCACTTATTAAATAATTCCCCAAAGCCTTTTTTAGCAAAGTATCTTTGACAGAGAAATACTTTATAAGATGAAAAAGGCATTTGTTTTATTTTTACTGCTTACCGCAACAATGGGTTTCGCGCAAAACCTGCGCCGAAAAAACCACTACAAAAACCCGTATTGCTTAAAACATTGGCAAAAACACAAACCATAGGCATGGAGTACCAAGAGGATATCCTGTATTTTAATAAAGCAGACATACTTCCTTTTATTGAAAGCAAAGCCAAAATAGACCGCCATCCTGTTTACAACCAGATGATTGGTTTTTTAAATGCCATGCCAAATGATATTGCCCTTAAACAAAAAGACAGCACCCAGTTTAAAAACATCGGCGAACGAAACCTGCACAAAACGCTTTTGCAGCTTGCCCCTGAAATGCGCGTAGATGGTCTAGTGAGTATACAGGATAAAAAAACAAAGCAGTTTAATGTGCCTAAAAACAAGGCACAAACCATTAGCATGGAATATGCCACCGAAACACTTTATTTTTCGAAAGCTGACCTGGTTGCCGTGCTGACAAAAAAATCACAAAGCGACAGGGTAAATATTTACAACCCGATGATTAGCTACTTAAACGCTGCAGATAAGCCTGTTTTATTTGTGTATAATGATACCACCAAATTGCAAACACAGGCAGAAAGAAATATCAGGAAAATAATTTTAGAGGTCGCCCCGCAATTATTATCCGAGGCAAAAGCAGCCGATAAGGTAAAAAAAACAGGCGCGTTCAATAAGCAGATTTTTGTAAACCCTTGCGAAAATAATAAAGACAAAAAGCTGATAACTGAAAAGAAAGGGCGCATTATTTTAGGCTGTGAATAATAAAACCGTAAAAATTAGGTTAAACAATCATAAACTAAAAGGCTGTGTTTTTAAATTAAAAGTATTTTAGTAAGTTTGGCAACCAAATAAAAAAACAAAAGTAAAAACAATAAAAATCAAATAATATGAGCAACAAAAAAACATCAGGCGGTTTTCCGTTCATCGTTTCAGCATTAGCTATTGCTATTTGTATGGGCATAGGTGCATTTATTTACATGACAATTCTTGGTAACGCCAACAATTTTGATGCAGAAGGGCATCCAAAACCAGGTAACTTCTTGGGCATTATGTATAAAGGTGGTTTTATCGTACCCATATTATTAGGTGTGTTTTTAACTGTATTGACGTTTGCTATTGAGCGTTTCATCACTATTCAAAAAGCAAGCGGTAAAGGCGCAACAGATAAATTTGTGGCTAAAATTAAATCGTTAATTGCAGCTCATGATTTAGATGGTGCTATTGCAGAATGCAACAAACAACAAGGTTCTTTGGCTAACGTAGTACACGAAGGCCTTGAAAAATACAAATTCGTTCAAAACGATACAACTATGGATAAAGAAGCAAAAGTGGCTGCTATCCAAAAAGCCATCGAAGAAGCAACTTCTTTAGAATTACCAATGCTTTCTAAAAACATGGTGGTTATTTCAACTTGCGCGTCTATCGGTACACTAACCGGTCTGATCGGTACGGTTGTAGGTATGATTCGTGCGTTCGGTGCCTTAGCGGCAGCTGGTACTCCTGATACTTCAGCATTATCAACCGGTATCTCTGAGGCGCTTGTAAACACATTAGTAGGTATCTTATCTTCGGCATTAGCTATTATTTTCTATAACGTGTTCTCTAACCGTGTAGATCAATTGACTTACGCTATGGACGAAGCAGGTTTTTCTATCATCCAGGAGTTCCAATCTTCAGGAAAATAGTTTTAAACTGTTTCTGATTTTATGGAATTAAACAAATTAGTGCATCATAATTAAAAGAAATTAAGCATGTCAAAAGTTAAAGTATCAAAAGGAGGCGCACCGTCGTTAGATATGACGCCCATGGTAGATTTGGCGTTTCTGCTGGTTACCTTTTTTATGCTTACCGCGTCTTTTCGTATGGCAGAGCCTGTAACTGTTGATCCTCCTTCTTCTCATGCCGATAAAACCTTGCCCGATAATACTATTTTAGTAAGTATTGATCATGATGGCAGGCCGTTTTTTGGAGTGAGCAATGCAGAGGCTAAGGTGGCTACATTAATGAAAATGAGCGGCAAGTATAAAGTATCTTTTAGCGAAGCGCAGATCAAAAAATTTGGCGGTATGAGTAGTTTTGGTGTAGATATTAAAAACTTACCAAAGTATATTGATGCTTCTGAAGGCGAACGCCAGAAATTTAAAACACAGGGCGTTCCTAACGATTCGCTTAGAGACCCGCAGCTTAGCGACTGGATCAGGTTTGCAGCACAGGAAACCAACGGTATCTATATCCGCGAGCGCGACAAAGCAAAAGAGCAGGGCAAAGATTTTGTGGGAGAAAAAGTACGCTACGCTATTAAAGCAGACGCTACAACAAAATACATTTCTGTAAAATCGGTTCTAAAAACATTTACAGACATGAAAATTTATCGTTTTAACCTAATTACTTCGTTAGAAGGCGGTGGAAGTAAACCCACCGAAACCAAGTAATATAAAATATTAAAAAATGGCTGAAATTGCAGACGATGGCGGTGGCCACAAGAAGGGCGGCAAGAAACGCGCCAAAAAACAATCCACCAAAATAGATATGACGCCCATGGTAGATTTGGGGTTCCTGCTATTAACGTTTTTCGTATTAACATCAACGTTCAGCAAGCCTAAATCAATGGAGATAAGCTTTCCGGCACCTCCGCCCAAAGACGACAAACCGGTTGAGGTAAAGAATGGTTTGAACATTATCCTGACAAAAGATCACAAGATTTTTTATTACAAAGGCCAGTACAACGCGCCGGGTAATGCCCAGGGAAAACCTGCCACCGAGTTAACCGAAACAACATTTTCGCCGGAAGGATTGCATAAAATCATTTTAGAAATGAACAGCTATGCACACGACGAAATTACTAAGCTGGAAAACAAAGTAAAAAACAAGCAACTGGCAGACAGCACTTTTAAACGCCTTGCCATGGAAGCTAAAGGAGATAAACGATCGCTTACAGCCCTTATAAAAACAGATGATAAAGCTACTTACAAAGATGTAATTGATGTGGTAGACGAATTAAATGTTTGCATGGTGGGTAAATATGTAATTATTGACATGTCGGCACCGGAGTTTGCATTGTTAACCGAAAAAATTAAATAAGATGGTTTTAATACTTGTAGTAATATTAATAATAGCAGCTGCTTCGCTTCTCCTTTCGATGGAGAAATGGAACAATGTAAGTTCTGATGACCGGAACGATATTGTTTTTGAAGAGCGCAATCACACCTACGGAGCCTACCAAATCAGGAGAGACTATAACAAAAGAGTTTCTCTTATTTTAGGAGGCATGATACTATTTACTTTCGCGGTATTTGGTATTAAACTAATTTTAGATCACAAAGGCACGGACACAGCTATAGATAACGTAAAGTTAGATGTAACCCAGTTAGACCTTACACCACCGGTAGATCCGAAAGATCCACCGCCACCACCGCCACCGCCACCACCGCCGGTTGTAGAAACCATTAAATTTACACCCCCGGTTATTAAAGATGACGCGGTAGAAGACGAACCACCACCACCACAAGAAAAAGTGGCTGAAACCAACGTAGGTACTACCACACAGGAAGGTACCGGCGAAGATGTAGCCGTTCCAAGTGACGCAGGTACAGGCCCGGTTGAAGAAAAAGCACCGGAAGTTTTTACCGTGGTAGAACAAATGCCTGAGTTTCCGGGCGGACCAGCAGAGATGATGAAATATATTCAAAAAAATGTACATTATCCTGAAATAGAAAAAGAAGCTAACATACAAGGTAAATGCTTTGTGAAGTTTGTGGTAGAAACAGATGGATCGATCAGTAACGTTGAGATTTTGAAAGGCGTTGCAGGCGGAGCAAATTTGGATAAAGAAGCAATTCGTGTTGTTAAAAGTATGCCTAAATGGAGCTCCGGAAAACAAAACGGGCGCGCTGTAAGGGTTTATTACAACTTACCAATTGTATTCAGACTTCAATAAAACATGCAACGCACGTTTTTGATTACAGGTATTATAATGGCCGCACTCTTCATTGGGTGCGGCTTTGTTTTTTTATGTACCAATGTTTTGATAGAAAAGCTGCCAACGCCAAACCGCTATTATTTTGGGATTGTGTTTATTGTGTACGGTGGTTTTAGGGCATACAGGCAGTATAATCAGTATAAAAAGATGAAATTGGAAGAGAATGAGTAATATCTTGTATTCTGTACAACGTACAATGTACAACGTACAAACCTTAGTTCTTCTTTCTTGCCTCTTCTTTCTTACATCTTGTAACACCAGCACCAAAACAAACGAAATTCCCAATACACCTACAACCGGAGAATTAAAGGTTTTTTGCGAAGAAGGGATGTTTCTGCATATCAGGAACCAGGCTTATACTTTTGAACAGATCTATCACAATGCTAAAATAAACGTACAATACGTTAACGAAAAACAGGCCATAGAAGGTTTGTATAACGATAGCTGCAAGCTGATTGTTATTTCGCGAAATTTGTCGGCAGAAGAGCTAAAACAGTTTAAATCCCGTAATATTTATCCCACGCAGATTTGTATAGCTAAAAGCGCCCTGGCATTTATTGTCCCTTTAAACAGTGTTGATTCAGTGATCTCAACGGAAAAGATCACAAAAATTGCCGCAGGCGAAGACACTACGCATACGATTGCTTTTGATAACGACAACTCAGGAACTGCCCGTTTTTTGAAAGACAGTATGTTGCAGGGAAAATCTTTTGGAAGAAATTGTTTTGCCGTGAAAAACACAAAAGCCCTGATAGATTATATAAACACAAGCAAAAACGCTATAGGTGTATTAGACTATGCCTGGCTTAGTGATTTAGACGATTCTACAAGCAAGGTTTTTCTAAGCAGGGTAAAGGTGCTGGCCGTGTCAACTAAAGGTGGCAAAACAGCTTATATGCCCGATCAGAGCAATATACAAACCGGAGACTATCCTTTGTGCCGGCATGTATATGCCATACGCCGCAGCGCAGAGTTTTCTTTGGGAACAGGGTTTCAGTTGTTTGTGGCCGGTCAAAAAGGACAAATTATGTTCATTAAACAGGGCCTCATTCCTTTTGTACAGCCTAACAGGGAGATTGAAGTAAATACAGAGCCGCTAAAGTAGTTCCTCATTATAGAACGCAGATAACACCCGATTTCACGCTCTATTCGGATAAAAATCATAATGAATCTTATTAAACCTGCGTCATCCGCGTTCAATAGACGTTATTTCTTCCAGAATCTATTCAGTATAAAATAAATGCCGGCAAAACCTACAGCCGAAAGAACGATCATTAATATTTGTTGCATGCCTGTTGGAATAGTATTATCGTGCGCATTTTCATTTTCTGAAACAGGCTGTGTAAAAGCTTTTAAACCGCAGATCTCGGTAAGCTTATCAGTTTCATCATCAACCGTTATGTCGGATTTAATATACATCAAATCAATATTTTTATTGGTATTGATCACATTTTTCCGGCTGCGCGAACAGTACGCCACAACCGGCTTTGCTCTTTTGTAATTGGCATAGATCAACCAGTCTTCCCCCACGTTGAACTTTAAGGCGCAGGCATTTTTATTGTCGAAATAAACCGTCAATTCTTCGGATGCAACTCCTTTAAAAAGCGTATTTATCCTGAAAAGCACTTTATCATAATCGCTTCCTTTGTCTATGCGTACCGTTTTTCCCCTGAAAATTAGGTCGTTGGCGTTGATATATCCTTCCGAAAAAGCAATTTCCTTTTCGTTGCAGTTGCAATTATCCTGCGCAAACGAGAGCTGAAAAACCAGGATAAAAAACAGAAAATATAAAAAGTGCGTCTTTAGCATCCGGCAAAAATACAGGAAAATCAGTTGCCAATTAACAGCTAACGTCCAACATTTGATGCCCGTTTAAGACAATTGTTTACTGTTTATGTGTAAATTTGCGCCGTGAAAAGAAAGCAAGTCATTTTACTCAGTATTATTTTATTCCCTTCCCTGCTTTATTTCCTTTTTGAATTAACCCAGGCCAACTTTAAAAAAATGGCTTATTACGGGCCAAAAACGGTTTCTGCCAAAGGCGATACGGTTTATTATTCGGTACCGGAAGTTCATTTAAAAAAATGCAAAACCACCTTTAAAGTTGATAATGTTGAAGGCGGAGAGTTTGGCCATATAGATTCTATAAAAACAAGTGCTTGTAATGAGTTTGAAATCGACACGGTAAATTATCCGGTGTACATAATTTTATTTTTAGATCCTAAGCTAAAAAAAGAAGGGTACAAGCTGGAGGCGTTTTTTGATTACGCGCAATATAAACCAAGTGAATTTAAAAACGTACCCATGTTTTTTATTTCGGATTATGAATCTGCATTGAGAAAGGATTTAATTAAAGAAACCGAGTTGCATGGCGATTTCGACTCTTTAAAAATTAACCTTCCAAGTTTCCACCCATTATTAGCTGAGGGAAAAACTGCAAAAGAAGCCTACTTTAAAGGAAAGCCTTATTATGTGTTTGATTATTTTGCTGTTCTGGTAGATAAGCACAGGCACATTCGTGGCTATTATGACCCTAACCAAAACTCGGAAGTAAAACGTTTAATACAAGAATACAAGCATTTAAAAACAAAAGATGAATACGCCAACACACTTGATCAAAACAATATCGGCAAAAAATAACGCGGTAAAACTTTTGCTGCTCGCCGCATTGTTTGCTTTTTCCTGCAATCCTAAAAAAGCCGAAGAGAAAAAATTATTGCTTCCTGTATACGGAGCTAAAACCGTTTCTGCAAAAGGCGATACAAGCTACCAAACCATTAAAGATTTTTCGTTGCTTAATCAGTACAAAGAAGTAATTACACAACAAACCACGCAGAATAAAATATATGTGGCTAATTTTTTCTTTGCTACCTGCCAGAGTATTTGCCCGGCCATGAACAACCAGCTTACACGCGTGCAGCAGGCCGAAAAAGACAATGCCGATTTTCTAATCTTGTCGCATACCGTAAACCCCATGCACGATACCGCCGAGGTTCTGCTTGAATACGCCGGCAAATACGGCGCCATAAAAAATAAATGGCACTTCTTAACCGGCGATAAAAAATCTATTTATAAATTAGCTAAAGAAAGTTACCTGGTAAACGCCCTTGAAGACGACGGTACGCCTGAAGGCTTTATACACAGCGAGGCTTTGTTGCTGATCGATACACAAAAACGCATACGCGGCATTTATGATGGCACCGATAGCCTGCAGGTAAACAAATTAATAAGTGATATAGCTATTTTAAAAACAGAAAAATAATATGAGCGACAAAGCCGTTTTTAGACTTGTAATGGCAATCAGCATTTTTGTGCTGATTGTTGTGGTTATTTTAAATCAAAAAATATTGCCTCGTCCCGATGTAATGCCGGGCTTTGTCTCCGTTTTACCTTTGCTCAACGCAACACTCAACGGAACCTGTACGATTTTATTATTGGCATCGTTGTGGTTTATCAGGAGAAAAAACATAGCCATGCACAAAAAAATAAACCTCACGGCTTTTGTATTGTCTGCTTTGTTTTTAGTGTCGTATATACTGGCGCATTATTTTATGCCTGATGTAAAGTTTGGAGACATTAATCACGACGGAACGTTAGATGATGCCGAAAGGGGCCTTGTATCAGGTGTAAGAGGCCTATACCTTTTTATACTTACCACGCACATTATACTGGCTGCGCTTGTTTTACCTATGATCTTAATCTCATTCTATTTCGGCTTAAAGAACGAAGTTATCAAGCACCGCAAAATAGTTCGTTTCAGTTATCCTATCTGGCTGTATGTAACCATAACCGGTGTAGTGGTATACTTAATGGTTAAACCGTATTACCCTTTTTAAAATGAAAGCAAGAGTTGTGTTTGCAATTCTATTCTTTTTGCTTCTCAGTGCAGGAGCCTACTCTCAATGCGCCATGTGCAAAGCGGCTGCCGAAAGCGACCTGCAGAATAACCCCAACTCATTAGCACAGGGCTTAAACAAAGGCATTCTTTTTTTAATGGCAATCCCCTATATAGTTGTAGGCATCATTTTCAGGAAAGATATTTCCCTGTTTTTTAAAAATATACGCAGTAAGGAAAAAACCCCATTCAATAAAAAAAGCCTGAACAACCTAACCTTTGCATTAACCTTTGTAAGTTGCGCTGTGGTGCTTTTCGCTATTTTCATCAGCTTTTATAAACCCTATTAAAATAAGGGCGTTCCGGCAGATTACTGCCGTCGGGCTGTACGCTCCAATCTTTTGCTGTATGATATTGCTTCGTTCCTAGCAATGATGAAGACAGCAAAAGGATTTCCGCTGCCATCCCTAACGCAAATACAACAAGAGTTTACAGGAATAGATTTTACTTTTTAGAAGCTGTTTTCTTTACAGCTTTTTTAGCGGCCTTCTTCACCGTTTTTTTAACGGCTGCTTTTTTAGTTGCAGCTTTTGCTGTTGATTTTTTTGCAGCAGCCTTCTTAGCTCCTTTTTTATCAAAGGCAGTTGGCACTTGATCTACGATCATTCGTTTAATTTCGTCTAAAGAGATTGTAGTCAGTTCTTCTGCGGCAAATTTATCTCCGTTGGCTTTTCTATCCAGCTTCAACATTAATTTACCAAAGCGGATAAACGGCCCCCAACGGCCATTTTCAATGGCAATATTTTCATCATCCCATTTTTGTATAAAACGATTGGCTTCTTTTTCCAGCTTTTTGCTGGCTAATTCATCAATGTCGCTTTGCGATAAATTATCAAAATCATACGCGCGCGGCACATTAATATAGAGGCTGCCTAATTTGATGAACGGACCAAAACGCCCTTTGCCTTTAGTAACTGGTTCTCCTTTATAATAGGCAATGGGTGCATCGGCTACTTCTTTATCGGCAATTAATTGTATGGCTCTTTCCATATCCACTTTAAAAGGGTCTTCGCCTTTAGGGATGGAAATAAAAGCTTCGCCAAATTTTACATAAGGCCCGAAACGCCCTAAATTAACTGAAACGTCTTTATCTTTATATGTGCCTAAGTGTGCAGGAAGTTTAAATAGATCCAGGGCTTCTTCCAGTGTGATCATTTCCATGCGCTGATCTTTGCGGAGACTTGCAAAACGAGGCTTTTCACCTCCTTCAACCGTTTCGCCAATTTGAGCTAATGGACCAAAACGGCCTATACGCACAAAGATCGGTTTGCCGCTTGCGGGGTCAACACCCAACACGCGCTCGCCGCTGGCACGCTCTGAATTATCAATGGTTTTTTCTACGGTTTTATGAAAGGGACTGTAAAACGTTTTCAGCATTTTGGTCCAGTCTAATTTGCCATCGGCAATCTCATCAAACTCTTCTTCAACTTTTGCCGTGAAATGGAAGTCTAAAATATCGGGGAAGTACTGAATCAGGAAGTCATTTACTACCATACCGATATCGGTTGGGAATAGTTTGTTCTTTTCTGCTCCTGTGTTTTCTGTTTTGGTTTCTTTAACGATGTTATTCTTTGCCAGCACCAGGTTTACGTAATTACGTGTATTGCCTTCCCTGTCGGTTTTCTCCACATAGTTTCTTTTCTGAACGGTAGAGATGGTTGGGGCATACGTTGACGGACGGCCTATGCCAAGCTCTTCGAGTTTCTTTACTAAGCTTGCTTCGGTATAACGCGCCGGGTGGTGTGTAAAGCGTTGTGTGGCAGTAATTTCAAGGTTTTGCAAGGTTTGTCCTTGTTGGATAGGAGGAAGTATAGATGAGTTTTCTGAATTTGCATCCGTTTCTTCATCGTCGGTGCTTTCCATGTATACTTTAAGGAAACCATCAAATTTCAATACTTCGCCTTGTGCTACAAATATTTCGGAAGCGGTAGATACTTTGATCTTTGCGGTAGTTTTTTCAAGTTCTGCATCGCTCATTTGAGAGGCAATGGTACGTTTCCAGATCAGATCGTACAGGCGTTGTTCGTTACGCTCGCCTTCAATAAACTGCCTGTCGATATAGGTAGGGCGAATGGCTTCGTGGGCCTCTTGTGCGCCTTTGCTTTTTGTTTTATAAGCGCGTGGCTGGTAATATTTGGCTCCGTAGTTGGCATTAATGGCTTTGTTGGCCTGGTTCATGGCGGTTTCCGAAAGGTTAACGCTATCGGTACGCATGTATGTTATTTTACCGGCTTCGTATAAGCGTTGTGCCACAACCATAGTTTGGGCAACGGAGAAGCCTAATTTACGTGCGGCCTCTTGTTGCAGGGTTGATGTAGTAAATGGCGCAGACGGAGAGCGTTTTGCGGGCTTGGTTTCAAGGCTTTCGATGGTGAAAGAAGCGGCTTTGCATTTTTCCAGGAACTCCTGTGCTTCTTTTTCGGTGTTAAAGCGTTTATCTAGTTCGGCTTTGAGGTTTGCTTTGCCGGTGTTGAACAGGGCAACTACTTTAAATGCTGAGGTTGATTTAAAGTTTTGAATTTCTCTTTCTCGGTCAACAATTAAGCGCACGGCAACGGATTGAACACGCCCGGCCGATAAGCTTGGGCGCACTTTTCTCCATAATATAGGAGAGAGCTCAAAACCTACCAGCCTATCTAGAACACGGCGGGCCTGTTGTGCGTTTACTAAATTAATATCTATACCGCGCGGGTTTTCAATGGCTTTTTGGATGGCCGATTTTGTGATTTCATGAAAAACGATGCGCTTTGTTTTTTTGGGATCCAGGTTCAGGGTTTCGGATAAGTGCCATGAAATGGCTTCTCCTTCGCGGTCCTCATCGGAAGCTAACCAAACCATATCGGCACCTTTGCTTAGTTTTTTGAGATCGGCAATTACTTTTTCTTTGCCTTCGGAAACTTCGTATGTGGGGGAAAAGTTGTTCTCAATATCAACGCCGTAACCCTTCTTAACCAAATCGCGTATATGGCCGAAACTGGAGCGCACCGTAAAATCTTTACCTAAAAACCCTTCAATGGTTTTAGCCTTTGCCGGTGACTCAACTATAACAAGATTCTTGCTCATTCGTTACCTTTTTTTAAATAAATAAGACTGCAAAAGAAACAAATTTTATTTAATAGTGAAAAAAAGGCGGCTTTTAGGTGAAATTAATAGATAAACCTATTGGTTTATAATGGCCACCGTTTTATTAAATTGAAAGGATTTGGTGAACACAAAGTTCTTCCCGTTGACGTTTTGCACCAATATTTTTTCGAACGAAACGGATAGCTGGCCCGAACCCGGGGTTGGTAGGTTTGCCAGTTTAGATTGTGCAATGGTATAGCTGGTTGTTGCTGCTATCAGATTTGGTGATGAATAATTTGTGCTGCCGGAAGAGACTTGTATATATAATGAGTCTGCGCCGGTAACTCCTGTTAAATGAATTACGGTTCCGGTGCTTTGCCCAATGTTAATGGTATCGGGTAATAAATTATAACCTGAATAGGATGGGTAATTAATGGCGGGTGCACTTGAAAACGAGGGAATAATGCCTGAACCTTGTATTTGCCAGCTAACGCTGCTTAAATTTGGGCTTGTAGCGGTGTCTTCATAAATGTATTCGCCGGGCGCGGGGTTGTATAAGTAAAGGGCTTTGCTGTTTAAGGATACTGAAGTGACCGACACGGTAGTTGCAGAAGCCGCACTTGGCTGAGGGGCACTATAAAATATGGCTGCGGCGCTATAGCTTGTATCAGAAAATGAGGACCCGAAATAGTAAACTGATTTGCCGGCAATTAAAGCTCCGTAAACGTTGGTATAGGCTGCAGGCCCTTGTGCCGAGGAAACGCCACCGGAAGTTACCTTGTCTTTTTTGCAGGCGCTGTTTAATATAATAAGAGAGGACAGGCAAAGAATGGTTTTGAAAGATGAACGCATATAGAATATTTTGACTCAAATATACTAAAATTACATTAGCAGAAGCTTGGGCTCGGGCGTGTATAAAGGGCGGGGCCGAAGTCTTTTATGCGCCTACGCAGGACGTGTTGTGCGGATGCCAGATACGAGCTTGTACATTATAATAAGGTATGTGGGTTTTTAGGTTTAGATTGTGCTATTGGCTTTTTTGAGCTTGCTATAGGCAGTTTTGAAGATGATCTTGACGGTTTTGAGAATGATGTGTTCGTTTTTGAAAACGATGTTGTCGATTTTGAAAATGCCAATGCTCATTCTGAAAATGCTAACGCCAGTTTTGAGAATGCTATTATCCATTTTGAAAATGAACATTCTAATTTTGAAAATGACATTCATCATTTTGAGAATGATCGTGTCGATTCTGAAAATGATGTTAACGATTTTGAAAACGCTCATGTCTGTTTTGAAAATGACTTTGATGGTTTTGAAAATGATGGTGGCAGTTTGTTGTTTGGGCCTGTTCGATAAACTGTGTTACAATTAAAAAAACGATTGATTTTAATACAAGATGGAACAGACGCTATAATTTATATCTTTTATATGTTCTTTTTTCTTGATAAAAAAGAACGAAAAAATCAAGAACGCCCGATGGCAATTCGCACAGGCCACCCGGGCGCCGCGGACGTTCGGGCCTACGCGCTGCTTCGAGGAGAGATTTTCTGCATAAGCTATGGGTGCAATGTTATGTAAACCAGATTGTTTATTGTTGGTGAGAACACCAACAATGGCGAAAAGGAGTTTAACCCGGGAACTCGAAGTGTTTTAGAATATTGTAGCATTTTTCTCTTCATTTCTTTGCTTGCCCAAAGAAACGAAGCAAAGAAAGTGCACCACGAACGCCAACTCTCGCTACGATTGCGCACAAGGCTGCCCTGCTCGGGCCATCTCCGCTCCAGTTCGCTCCGTTCGTGGACGCCTGCCCCGGGGTTAATTTGTACAGATTTAGCGTTAGGGTATGTGGGGATTGCTTCGTTCCTCGTAATGAAGGGGGTATTTATTTACGCTTGCTCTGTGGACGCCTGCCTGCCCCGGAATTAGGTGACCTCAATGCTTAAAGATTTTAATTATTATAATACAATGCCAAGGAGCTGTTTAGAAACGGGTTACATAACGAGCAATTTGGGCTCGAGCATGTCTAACATGGCGTATTTAACGCCTTCGCGGCCCAGGCCGGAGTCTTTAATGCCTCCGTAGGGCATGTTGTCTACCCGGAAGGTGGGCACGTCGTTTAGGATAACGCCGCCGGTTTGGATGTTATCAAAACAGTAGTCGATCTCGCAAACGGAATTGGTAAATACGCCGCATTGCAGTCCAAAGCGGGTGTCGTTTATCATGTAGACGGCTTCTTCTATGGTGTTGTATTTTTCTATGCACACTATGGGGCCAAAGGCTTCTTCGGCGTTTATTTTCATTTTGGTTGTGGTGTTGGTAAGGATGGTTGGTTCTACGTAGCTGCCGGCGCGCTTGCCGCCGAGGATTATTTTTGCGCCTTCGGCCGCTGCTTCGTTTATCCAGGTTTCGATGCGGATGGCGTTGTCTTCATCGATCATTACGGATACATCGGTGGTGGCATCGAGCGGGTCGCCGTATTTTAGCTTTTTGGTGCGTTCGGTAAATTTTTGGATGAAGCAATCGAAGATATCCTGTTGTACGAAGAAGCGTTGTGCGTGGATGCAGATCTGCCCACTGTAGGAGAAGCCGCCTGTTACGCATTTTTCGATGACGGTATCGATATGGTCGAGTGAGGCAACGATAACGCCTGCATTGCCGCCCAGCTCGAGGACTACTTTTTTCTTGCCGGCTTGTTTTTTCATTTCCCAGCCTACAAGGGGCGAGCCTGTGAAGGATAACAGGTTAAAGCGCTCGTCGGTTACGATGGCGTTGCCGCTTTTCCTGTCCATGGGAAGAATGGATACGCTGCCTTTTGGGAGCTCTGTTTTGTCGATAATCTTTGCGAGCTCTAAGGTGGAAAGGGGTGTGGAGCTTGCGGGCTTTAATATGATGGGGCAACCGGCCGCAATGGCGGGGGCGATCTTATGTACGGCAAGGTTTAACGGAAAGTTGAAAGGTGCTATGCCTGCCACGAGGCCGATGGGGAAGTATTTTACGAGGCCTTCTTTTTTTTCGCCGGCGGGGGTCCAATCGAGGCTGATGTATTCTTTTGGAAGGCGCTTACACTCTTCGGCTGCGATGAAGAAGGTTTGTGCCGCGCGGTCGATCTCGCCCAGGGCATATTTCATGGGTTTGCCCGATTCCATGGCGAGTATTTCGGCCAGGTGAATCCTGTCTTTTTTTATTTCGCAGGCAATGAAGTGCAGGATCTCTTGTTTTTTATGGGAGGGTGTTTTTTTTAACAGCATGCTGACCTCTTGCGCTTTTTTTATGGCGTGGTCTAATTCTTTTTCGGAGGCCTGGTAGGTGGTGGCGAATTCTTTTTTTGTGAAGGGGTTTACCACAGGAAGCATTTTGGGTGTGGCAATAAAATCTCCGCCGCAGTATATTAGATAGTTCATAACAGTTTTTAGGTAAAGTTAAGAAAATGAGGGATGAGGAGGTCTTAAAAAATCATAAGTAAAGGTGATGTTTTGTTGCGGGAGATTGCTTCGGTCGTGCCTCCCTCGCAATGACGGAAAATTTTTTATCTTCATTTAGCTCATCGTTATAGTTTTTAAGTGGTTTCGCTGCGTGCTTCGCAATGCTTTGCTTGCCCAAAGAAACGAAGCAAAGAAAGTGCACCACGAACGCCAACTCTCGCTACGATCTCGCACAAGCTGCCCTGCTCGGGTACCAATCGCACAACCTCGCTCAAAAGCCCACATGGCTTTTGCCGTGCTCCAGTTTTTCCAACCCTGCAAGCTGGCTGCTCGCTAAAAAAGTCTACCAGACTTTTTATTTACGCTCGCCCCCTGTGGACGCCTGCCCCGGAATTATGTGAACACGCTACGTAGAAAAGCTACATTTTATTGTGGGATTGCTTCGTTCCTCGCAATGACGTGTTTGGAAGTGGCGACCTCACCCTCGGTCCCTTTGATGCTGTTTTGTAGTTGGTTTATTTGTAGCATCGAATGCTGCGCATTTCCTTCAGGAGAGGGAAAGGGTTACAGGATTATAATATCGTGCCGGTATAGAAGTGCGTGGAGGTCTTGGGAGAGGAATTTTGCTTTTTTGATGTTGTTGAGTTCGGGGTCGATCAGGAAGTTTTTGCAGGTTGTGAAGTCGACGGTTGAGAGGTTGGTGTTGGCAAAGAGGGCATCGGTGAAATCGCAATTGATGAAAGTGGATTTTGACAGGTCGGCCTGGGTGAAGTTTGCGCCGTGCATTTTGCAGTTTTTAAAGGTGCTTTTGTTTGTTTTCTTTTTATCGAAGGTGGTATAATCGAGGTTGCAGTTTTCGCAAAGAAGGGTGAAGCCAAATTCTGCCGCTGCGGAGAAGTTGGCGCCAATTAATTTGCAATCTATAAATGTAATGTCTTGTAGTTTGCAGTTGCGGAAGGTAACGTTGCTGAGGTTGCAGTTTTTAAAGATGCAGTCGGTAAAGTCAACGCGCTTTAAATCGCCAAAGGTGCAGTTGATGAATTCGCAGTTTTCAAATTCTTCTCTATCTGTTTTATCAATAGTGAAATTGATGTTTGAGATCTGTTCTTTGTTTTGTTTCATTTTTCATTGCCTTTAAGTTGATATGTCCCTATGATCGCCATCAAAATCAGGATTCTGCAACAAGAAATTTAATGGAGAATCTAGTATTTTAAGGTCAGCATATTTGGTTAAAAGATGTTTTTCTCCCTCTCTGTCAAAAAGAATTTCAGCGCGTTCTAATTCACCACGATTTGTAATTTTTTTAACTATTCCTTTACCAAATTTGACATGCTCAATTTCCATACCTTCAATTAAAATAGGTCTATTGTTTTTATTAGAAAGCTGTTTCAGAAAACGCTCTGCTAAACTACTTTTGAAATCATTCGAAGAGTTCTCTTTTATCGTAGTTTTTATTTCTTCTATAGTTTCAGGTTTTGCATTCGAAAGTTCTAAAAATTTAATAAAATTTATAATTGCAATAGATTTACCCTTTGTAAATCTTCTAAACTCATCAAATAACTCATATTTTGGATATAGACCAATTTTATCTTGCTTATAAAACCAGTCGTTTTTTTGATCATTTGTTACAAATATTAAGTCTTTACCTTTTTCTTTTGCTAACTCAAGTATTGTTTGCCAAATTATTAAATCTCCTATGCCATCATCTGGTTTTTTACTGTCTTTATATCCTGGAGCTACTCTATATTCAATTCTAAACTCAAGATCTTTCTCTAAATCTTCTTTTGATTTCTTAACTTCAATAATTACTTCAGGTGTAAAAATTTCTTTGTAGGCCTGGCTAACATTGTCATCCCATGTCCAACTTTGAATATGTGTTTCAAGATTATCAAGATGTTTTCGTGACGCTTTAATACTCGTTTGAATTGACTCGAATTGCTTTAATAATTCCTTATAATCCTTATTATTATGTAAGATAGGGTATTGATTAATTTTAAAACTACCTGAGTTTAAATTATCCTTGATTTGACGAATTTGGAGAAAAACGTCCCCAATCCTATTTGCTCTGTTATTAGCGAATTCTCTTGCGGCTCTTGCGGGGATATATAATCTTTTTTCAGATTTATATTTTAAATAAATTGTCTTTATATCAATTACATTTTTTTCGTTGGTGTCAAATGGCACTAATAATACATTGGTATCTAAAACAATAATCCCGTTTTGAAGAATTTCCTTGCCGATTTAAAATTTTCTGAGAATATTTTGTCAGCTTCTGGAAATACTTTGTCAAGGTAAAAGATGTCTTTTTTTTCTGCCATAAATATTTGTATTGATAATTAATTTAGGTCTTTCGTATTCAATCAAATTTAGAATTGTATCTAAACCAACCCATCCAATAAATTATCATCTACCAGGTTAGGGATGGTAACTTTCATGTTTGGTGTACGGTTCATCTCGCGTTTGATAGCAAACAGGGCTTCTTTGTTGCGTGCCCATGAGCGGCGGGCAATGCCGTTGTTTACATCCCAGAAGAGCATTTGTTTTAAACGCCTGTCTGCATCTGCGGTTCCATCCAGCACTAAGCCGAAGCCTCCGTTCATTACTTCGCCCCAGCCTACGCCGCCGCCATTGTGCAGACTTATCCAGGTGGCGCCTCTAAAGGCATCTCCTACAAAGTTTTGCACGGCCATATCTGCGGTGAATTGTGAGCCGTCGTATATGTTGCTGGTTTCTCTGTAGGGAGAATCTGTTCCGCTTACATCGTGGTGATCGCGGCCTAAAACTACGGGTGCTGAGATCTTGTTTTCTGCGATGGCTTTGTTCATGGCTTCTGCAATGCGGATGCGTGCTTCGCTATCGGCATATAGAATGCGTGCCTGTGAGCCTACTACCAGGTTGTTTTCCATGGCGTTCTTTATCCAGGCAATGTTATCGCTTAGTTGTTGTTTGATCTCTTCGGGCGCAGTTTTGTACATATCCTGCAATACTTCTAGGGCAAGCTGGTCGGTCGTTTTTAAATCGTTTGCATCGGCGCTTGTGCATACCCACCTGAATGGGCCAAAGCCGTAATCGAAACACATGGGACCTAAAATATCCTGTACGTATGATTTGTATTTGAAGGTGCCATCTGCATTGACAATATCTGCACCTGCGCGGGATGCTTCTAATAAGAAAGCATTGCCGTAATCGAAGAAGTACATGCCTTTTGCGGCCAGGGTATTGATTGCGTTTGCGTGGCGCACCAATGTTTTTTGTACTTCTTTTTTAAATTGGGCAGGATCTTCTGCCATCATTTTATTGGATTCTTCTAAGGAGAAACCGGCAGGGTAATAACCGCCTGCCCATGGGTTGTGGAGGGATGTTTGATCTGTACCGATATCTACTTTTATATTTTCTTTAACGAGGCGTTCCCACAAGTCGACCACATTGCCCTGGTAGGCAAGGGATACAGCTTCTTTAGCGGTTACCGCTTTTTTAACGCGGGTAATTAGTTCATCCAGGTTTTCGTGCAGCTCATCTACCCAACCTTGATCTAAACGTTTTTTAGCTGCAAGCGGATTTATTTCGGCTACCACGGAAACAAGCTCAGCAATTTTTCCTGCTTTGGGCTGCGCGCCACTCATACCGCCTAAGCCGCAGGTGACAAATAGTTTGCCTTTTCGGTCTTCTTCGCCTTTGGATATTTTGCGTGCAGCATTCATTACGGTAATGGTTGTGCCATGCACGATGCCTTGCGGGCCTATGTACATGAAGGAGCCGGCAGTCATTTGTCCGTATTGGGTTACGCCAAGGGCATTGAATTTTTCCCAGTCGTCGGGTTTGCTGTAGTTAGGGATCATCATGCCGTTTGTAATAACTACGCGCGGCGCATCTTTATGCGAAGGGAAAATGCCCATGGGATGGCCGCTGTACAGGGTAAGTGTTTGCTCATCGGTTATAGTTGCCAGGTATTGCATGGTTAGCAGGTATTGTGCCCAGTTTTGAAATACGGCTCCGTTGCCTCCATATGTGATGAGTTCGTGCGGATGCTGTGCTACGGCATAATCTAAATTGTTGCTGAGCATGTGCATAATGGCTGCGGCTTGTTTAGATTGATGAGGGTAATCGTTTATGGGGCGCGCATAGATCTTATAATCGGGACGGAAGCGGTACATGTAAATACGTCCGTAGGTTTTTAGCTCTTCGGCAAATTCTTTGGCTAGAACGGCGTGGTGTTCTTTATCGAAATAACGGAGTGCATTTCTGACCGCCAGTTTTTTTTCGGCTTCGTTTAAAATATCTTTTCGTTTTGGGGCGTGGTTTAAGGTTTTATCAAACTCTTTAAGGGCGGGCAATTGAGCGGGAATGCCTTGCAGAATTAGTTTTTGAAATTCTTGTGTTGTCATATTATTGAATGATGATTTTTTTTGTGATGAATGAGTTATTGTAATTGTATTTTACCAGATAAATTCCGGCACTGAAATTACTTATATCTATTTTATATTGTGCGCTGTTGTTTACATTATCTGAAAAAACAGATTGCCCGGCGTTGTTATAAATTTCAATATTGCCCTTACAGGGGGAAGAAAAGGTGATGGTGATCTGATCGTGCGAAGGGTTTGGAAAGATTATCATACTAGCGGGACTTTTCTTGTTTTTAGCAATGACGCTTAGTTGTGCATCGGGGATGATGTTTCCAACGGTATCGGTTCCTTTTACGTATGAAGTTAGGCAGGTTGTTTTAATTTCGTCGTAGCTGTTGTACACATCGGATGTGATGCCCAAGCCTAATGTGGCTTCTCTGCCAAGGATGAGCATGCCGTTGCGGATGAGGTATAAAGAGGGGTTGATCGTATCGACCGAAGAAGCTAAACCGTAATTGCTGTTATTGCTGGTAGTGTTGGGACAGGTGATGCCATAGCGTTTTACGGGTAGATTGTTGGTGTCTATATCCATTTGCAATTGATTGATGGCAGGCGTTGTAAGAAAGCCAAACATGGGTGAAACGGCAACAGGCACCAATTGATTGGCATACAGGTTTGTAAAATGATTGGCAGAATCTATAAAGGTAAGTGTATCTATACTTGTGCTGAAGGTTGTTGTAGCTGCGTTCCCGCCAAGCCAGGTAGAGTCTAATAAGGTTGTTTTAATTTGATAGCTGATCGTGTCGGTATTTTTGATGCGGTTAAGAATAGTAATTTTTTTAAGCCCTTGTGTAAACAGGGGTGGAAGGAAAATATAACTCTGATTATTGATGGAATACTGAAAAACATCGCCGGCAGAGGAATTGAAGAAGTCTTTAAACTTAAATGTTTGCAGGCCTTTGTTGATACCTTCTATTCCGGCTAATTTGTAGGATTGATTGTTTGCGTAGGTTTTTGGGTATTGCAGGATGCCATAGTTTTTGCTTAGGATAATGGTGTCTCCGCAGGAAAGTTTTATGAATTGAACGGAGTCGATTAAAGAAAAAACGGCTGCCGTTGTTTTGGAAATTAGTTGCGCGTGTATGTTGTTTATGGAATCGAATAACCAGGTTGCGGATATGGTATCGGTAGTATGTATGACGATATTTCCCCTGTCTATAAGGTTGTAAATGCCATTGTTGAGGACGGTTATTTTTCTTTGCAAAAATGTTGGCTGGTTGCTTAATACATAAGCTGTATCATACAGATCGTTTACCAACTGCGCAGATATGCAGGTGTCGCAGGGCGCGATAATTCTGTTGAGGTAAGAGGTGTTGTTTTTAATGGAATCTACCCAAACGGTTGCCGTGGCTACAGAAGAATTAATTGTATAATAATTGTATTTATAAGCCGGGTTTATTAATTGCCAATTTTGAGAAAAAGAAAAAAAACTGCAAAGTGAAAATAATGCTGTTGCGAATATTTTTTTGGAAGGATTCAACGCTACTTGTTTTCTTTTTTATCAAAGAGGCCTGTTTTTTTATTGTATCCATAGGGGCAATGCCTGCAACCGCTTTTGCAGCAATAGCCTCTTTTTAAATGGTATTTTTCGGTGAAAACAACGTAGCCTTCATCACTTATGTAATAATCTTCGGGGCTGAGGTTGTTTAATTTGCTGGAGAACATAACACTCAAATTTACTTATTCTTCAAATGCAAATAGCAAAAAATAGGGTAGTGGTCTGTTAAACTTTCAGAGACACGTTTGTAGGCGTTACACTCAAAATCGGCACTGTGCAAAATGTAATCGATACGCAATAAGGGAAGGTTTCCGTTGTAGGTTTTTCCAATGCCATTACCAGCTTCTTTAAAGGCATCTTTTAAGTTTTCTGTCAATACGTGGTAGGCAAATGAAGAAGGGGTATCGTTAAAATCACCACACAAGATTATTTTATACCGACATGTTTTCATGTGGGCGGCAATCATTTCTGTTTCTTCGGCGCGTTTTAAAAAGCCGTTTCGTAAACGTTTAATAATGTTTTTAGATTCTACCAGGTCAGAGTCGTTGTATTCTTTATTATTCAGTCCGTCGATGAATTTATATTCTTTTTTGCCAAAGGAAATGGATGCCATGTGGGCGTTATAAATACGCACGGTATCATTATCGATAAGCACATCGGTATAAATACAAATATTGTTTGATCTGGTGTTGAACATGATTTTTCCTTTGCGGACTATCGGGTATTTGGTGAGCGTAGCAACCCCCCAGTGATCCCATTTGCGGAGTGTGGTGGTATATTCTGTATGAATATTTTTAGCCTTTAGAAAAGAGACCAGGGTATCTGCATTGTGAAAGTCTTTTGGCTCTTCGGAAGTGTAAAACTCCTGCAGACAAAGAATATCGGGCGATTCACTCTGCAACATATTAAAGATGATTTTGCGGGACTGTTTGTTATGAGACCAGTTATAGAGATCGAACAGCATGCAATTGTAACCCATTACCTTAATGTCGTTATTAGTAATGGATTTTTTAGAGAAATTGATGTGTACAATGCTTAACAGGTTGGGCAATGTGAAAATGATGGCAAGCCCCGAAAGTAAGGCCCACCAGCGCATCTGGATGCTCCATAGTATGATAAATAAAATGTTTAAGACCAATAATACCGGGTATGAAATACCCATAAAGGCTAAGGGCCAAAAAGTTAAAGGGCTGATGTATTTTGCCGTGAACGATAATAAAAGGGCTACTACCGCAAAATAGTTGAGCCACAGCACCAAACGTTTCAGTCCGCTTGACTTTTTAGGTATGTTGGCGGGTGTTTTCAAATAAGGAATACAAATAAACTCTAAAAATAAAGACATAGTAAATTTGTGTATAAAAGAAATTATCGTAAATTTGCGCCGTAATTAGGTTGGTCCGGTAGTTCAGCTGGTTAGAATGCCGCCCTGTCACGGCGGAGGTCGCGGGTTCGAGTCCCGTCCGGACCGCAAACTAAGAGCACAAACCCTTGTAAATCGTTGATTTATGAGGGTTTTTTGTGTAAGCAAATTATAAGTCGATAAAGAAAGATTGATTAAAAAACTTTTTCAATTAAAAAAAATACATAAATTTGCAGCCCGATTGTCCGATGGTGTAACTGGCAACACGACTGATTTTGGTTCAGTAGAGTCCAGGTTCGAGCCCTGGTCGGACAACTTGCCCCGACTTTCATCGGGGCTTTTTTTTGCCTAATCATACTATTTTATCGCCACACATCAATAAACATGGGCATTCCAATAGGCTTATCCATCTTTATGTTTTTTACTATTGCGCCGTGATTACTTATGCCTATCTATTAAAATGTGTTACCAAATGTGTTACTATTTTATAAAAGCGGCTCAAAAAGTAACACATTTTAAAAAATGATTGATTTTAAAGTGATTTTTGACCGGAGAAAGGAAGCCAAAACCCAAAAAGAGGGGCTTATTGAGATACAGGCTTATTTAAGAGGCTCGCGTGTTCGCAAATGTCCATGAATATCAAAGATAATTTAATATGTATTTGAACTATATAAAGGCTATACGATCTCAAGCAGATTTTTTTAACAATTTTATTAGGTTGATTAACAAAGGGTTGTTAATAATTAGAGTCGCATTTTGCGACTAAATTGTTAATATCACTACATTTGATTCCAACATGCTCACCCCGCTTCCCACAGAACAGCGCGCTTAGGGTGGGCTTTTTGCTTTTATAGATATGAGTAAAGCCCCCTATTTAAAAAAGCCTCTGACCTACATAGAGCAATTGCAGCAACTAAAAGATAGAGGTTTAGTAATTGAAAATGATGCTAAAGCACTACATCTGTTAGAAAATGTAAGTTACTATAGACTTAGTGGGTATTGGTATCCATTATTGGCAGATAAGCAAACCCATCAATTTAAACCTACGGCAACTTTTAATACCGCTTTCAAATTATATTGTTTTGATAGAAAACTTAGGCAACTTGTTTTAGGAGAGTTAGAAAAAATTGAAGTGGCTATACGGGCAAAAATGACTTATATTTTATCTCAAAAAGCCGGTGCGTTTTGGTTTCAACAACAAGCTCTTTTTTCAAACACAGTTAAACATGCAGATTCGCTATCAAAAATAGGGCAAGAATTTAGCCGTAGTGATGAAGAGTTTATTGTTGCCTTTAAGAAAAAGTACGCAGACCCTTTGCCACCAAGTTGGATGACTTTAGAAATAACTTCGTTCGGCGCTTTATCTATGTTATATAAAAACTTAAACCCGGGTAAAGAAAAAAGAGAAATTGCACACCACTTTGGACTGGCTGATACTGTTTTTGAAACATGGATACATAGCATTGTTTATTTAAGAAATGTATGCGCCCATCATACAAGACTTTGGAATAGAGCTATGAGTATTCGCCCACAAATACCAAGAAGCCCGCGTAAACAATGGTTAGCAAATACTAATCTTTCAAACAATAGAACTTACTTTATACTTAGCATGATTAACTATCTATTGCAAACGGTAAACCCCAGCAACACATTTAAAGAACGATTAAGTAACTTACTTTTAGAATATCCTAACGTAGATGTAAAGTCTATGGGATTTCCTGCTGATTGGAAAGATGAAGTTTTATGGAAACATAAATAGTTATATTTTACTTTATCCTATAATGTGTTACTTTTTGTGTTACTTTTTAAAAGAATTAAACTAAACATCTTAGCAATATCAACCATCTTATGATAAAAAGGGCTTGTACTGGTCGGACAACTTGCCCCGATTTCTTCGGGGCTTTTTTTTGCGGTATCTAAAGTTTTACTAAGAAATCAGTCCAAATAAACGTAACAAATCCCTTAAACAACAAGAGAGCTAATTTTTTAGCTCTCTTGTTGTTTAAAATATATATGCGATATTGTTTTACTTTCCGCTAAATAAAAAACTATCCCAAAACTCCTGGTTTATATTATATAAAGTAGTCATTTGATCTGTAAATTCTTTATGAAGCCTTTGAGTCGCATCTAAAGAAAGGCCTATTTGTTTGTTATAAGCTTCCATAATAGAATTTGTTATTTCATTGGTTGTATGTTCAGTTTGTTCTCCACCTTCCGGCACGTGTTTTTCCATTTTAAAAAACGGAATCAAAGGATGCTTATCCATTCCAAAATGGTAAAAAGGAGCAAACAAAGAACTCATGCTGCTTTTTTGATGTTCCGGGCTGTTTCCACTTTTATTAGAACCCAAAGCGTTTTTGCTTCTTATATCAGATTTATGATGCGAATCTTGCTGGTAATGTAGTGTTTTCATTTTTTATAGTTTATTGTTAACCTTAAAACTATGTTTAAAAGATAATCAATATCAGTAAACATAGTTTTAGGTTAGGTTACTTGTCACATAAATTTTATGCCAGCAAAAAAAAGATGATTTTAAGATGTGTTGTAGAAAAATATTCCCACATGAAATTTTTTTGTAAAACTGAGAAAACACAAGGCATTCAGCCCTTATGAATGTAAGTAATTCCTTTAAGTTTTTTTAAGAATGTTAGCTTTCTGAAATGTTAAAATGTGATTACTTTTGACAAATCACTCCACACTTTGATATGAAACTTAACAAAACAACAACAAACACAAATTTTGAATTCCCTAAAACTCAAACAGGCGTAGAAGGTTTAGATGAAATTACCGAAGGCGGTTTTCCTAAAGGGAGGCCAACTTTAATTTGCGGCGGCGCAGGTTGCGGTAAAACGCTTTTATCGATGCAGTTTTTAATTAAAGGCATACTTGATTATAATGAACCTGGCGTTTTTATGTCCTTCGAAGAAACTGCTCCGGATCTCACCATGAATGTGAAATCGTTGGGCTTTGACCTTGAAAAATTAAAGCAAGAAAAGAAACTCGTTATAGATCACGTGCGTGTTGAGCGCTCTGAAATTGATGAAGCTGGTGAGTATGACCTGGAAGGATTGTTCATCAGGCTGGGCCATGCTATAGATACCATTAAAGCAAAGCGTGTTGTTCTTGATACATTAGAATCTCTTTTTGCAGGATTGGATAACCAGGCTATTTTAAGAGCTGAGCTGCGCCGGCTTTTTATGTGGCTAAAAGAAAAAGGAGTTACCGCCATTATCACAGGCGAACGCGGTGAAGCAACATTAACCCGCCAGGGATTAGAAGAATATGTTTCAGATTGCGTAATTCTGTTGGATCATCGCGTGATTGAACAAGTGTCTACACGCAGGATCCGTATCGTAAAATACAGAGGGTCCACACATGGAACTAACGAGTATCCGTTTTTAATTGATGAACACGGAATCTCTGTCCTTCCTATCACTTCGCTTAAATTAGATAATAAAGTCTCTTCTGAAATTGTGCCGACCGGTATCCCGGAAATAAACGAAATGTTTCATGGCGGCGGCTTTTACAGGGGAAGCAATATTTTGGTGTCAGGCACAGCGGGCACAGCAAAAACCACGCTGGCGGCATTTTTCGCTAACGAACAATGCAAGCGCAAAGAACGCGTTATCTATTTTGCCTTTGAAGAATCGCCCGATCAGCTGATCAGGAACATGAAATCAATAGGCTTAAATTTAGAACAGCACATTAAAAAAGGATTGCTGCTTATTCATTCTTCCCGCCCTTCATTAAATGGCTTGGAACTTCACTTATTAACGCTCAGAAAACTGATTAAAGAATTTAAACCAAGCGCCATTGTTATTGATCCTATAAGCAATTTAATTTCGGTTGGCAGTGCACATGAAGTACGCTCTATGATGGTGAGGTTGATCGACATGCTGAAGATTAATAATATAACAGCGATGTTCACTTCCCTGAATCAACAAAACGAAAACAGGAAGCCCGATTTAGCAGAAGACTCGATCTCATCATTAGTGGATACCTGGATCACGGTGAGAGACATGGAAGGCATCGGCGAAAGAAACCGAGGCATTTATATTATAAAATCGCGCGGAATGCACCATTCAAACCAGGTACGGGAATTTGTTATTACAGAAAACGGGGTTAAATTATTAGATATTGAATTTGGCCCTAACGGAATTTTAACCGGTGTTGCGCGAAAAACAAATCAGCTTAATAAAAAAGTGTCTGAACTTAAACTACAGGATGAGCTTAACAGAAAAGATCGCGAAATAATCAGAAAAAGAAATGTATTAGAAGCTAATATTGCCGCTCTTAGAAATGAGTTTGAGTCGGCACAGGAAGAACTGAATATTTTAAAGGCTAATGAAGAGTTGCAGAGCAAATTAAATGTCCAGGCACATACTAACCAAAAGAAAAAGAAATGAAAACACAACAGGCAGAGTGGCAACTTAGGTTATATATAGCCGGGCAAACCCCAAAATCCATTATGGCTTTGGCAAACATTAAAAAATATGCCGAAGAACTTTTACATGGAAAATACACGATTGAAATTATAGATCTTTTATTAAACCCGCAATTAGCCGAAGGAGATCAAATATTGGCTGTGCCAACTTTAGTAAGAAAAGTTCCGGAGCCGATACGCAAAATTATCGGTGATCTTTCCAACAAAGAAAAGGTTCTTGTAGGGTTGAACATTAAACCTTTAACAACCGCATAGGTGAAAAATCAAGAAAACTCACCTGAAAAAAAAGAAAAATACAAATTTATTTTGTTCACCTCCGGCATGGCTATAAAGTCATTAACTGCCATAGAGAATTTTAAAAAAATAGGCGATGAGCACCTGAAAGGAAATTACGAGCTGGAAATTATAGATGTAAATAAGCAGAAGCACCAGGCTGTTAACTACCAGATCGTCGCTTTGCCTACCCTGATAAAATTAGAGCCACAGCCTAAAAGAGTTATAATTGGTGATTTATCTGATACACAAAAGGTTTTGCAGGTATTAAATTTAGTATAGTATTATCGCTTGACAGAAAAAGAAAAAAATATTGACTCACTTTTGGTGGAAATTGATGAACTTAAAAATCAATTATCTGAAGCAAAAAGTATCATTGATGCTATTAAAGAAGGTTCGGTAGATGCGCTTATTATTAATGATAATGGTAAACCGAATTTATATTCTTTAGAAACTGCCGATTATACCTACAGAATATTAATTGAAAAATTTGGCGAAGGTGCTTTAAGCATTTCGGAAACAGGCGTTATACTTTATTGCAACGAATATTTTTCTAAACTGATTAATATACCAACCAATAAAATTATCGGCACATATTTTAATTCGTATGTAGAATCTGTCGGAAGCTTTAAGCTGCTATATGATAAAGTGGCTTCAGGGCTAAGCAAAGGAGAAATTGTTTTAAATGTGAACGGCACAAAAATACCGGTATATGTATCGCTTACAAACTTACAGCCCACCTTGCCTGCCATTGGTATTATTGTAACAGATCTTTCGGAAAAGAGAAAGCACGAAGAAGAGCTTATTTTAAACAGAAAAAACCTGGAATTAAAAGTAGAAGAATTGTCACGCATCAATAACCAGATGGAACAATTCATCCACGTGATATCGCATGACATTAAAGAGCCTATCCGCAAAATAATTACCTATGCATCTCATTTAATATCAGGCAAACCTGCTTTTGAAAATAAAAAAGAAAATTCTTTACAGGTAATTAATAATTCGGCGTTGAGGTTAAACTCATTGGTGGATGATTTGGTTAAATATTCGCTGGCCAGCAATGCCATATCATTTGAAGAAGTTGATTTGAACGTGATTTTACATGAAGTTATTGAAGACCTGGAATTATTGATAAAAGAAAATGAGGCAAAAATAACAGTCAATAAGCTACCTAAAATTTACGGTTCAAAAGTTCAGATGCGTCAACTGTTTTCAAATATTTTGATAAATGCATTAAAGTATCGAAGGGAGAAAATAAGTCCTGAAATTGAAATTAACGCTGAAATTACTAGAGGCGTAGACCCGAACTTTTTAGAAAGCAAATTTCATAAAATTAGCATTACAGATAATGGCATAGGAATAGACGAAATGTATCTGCAGAAAATATTTACTATCTTTCAGAGGTTGCACATGCGGGACGAATATTCAGGAAACGGAATCGGTCTGGCAGTCTGCAAAAAAATAATGGATAATCATTTAGGTAAAATTGAAGCCATCAGTGCAAATCATAACGGCAGCACCTTCAACCTCTATTTTCCAATAAATAACATATAATGGATATAAAAAATTTACGAGTTTTAATTGCCGAAGATGATCTTGATGACGGAGAATTTATTTGTGAAAGTTTTTCCAACCATGCCGCTGTTGCGAAAGTAGATTGGGTTAAAAACGGAAAAGAATTACTAAGCTTTCTAAACAGTAACGACAAAAAAAAGCCTGATATTATATTAACAGACATTAATATGCCTCTTGTTAACGGGATCGAAGCCCTTGAAGAGATATATAAGAACGAGCAGTTAGCTTCCATACCGGTTTTTGTTTATTCTTCTTCTGTTAATCCGGTGTATGAAAAAAGATGCAAGGAATTAGGTGCTTTAGGCTATCTTATAAAACCATTCAACCTCGCAGCATTTAATGAAATACCAAACCAAATAATAGAAATCTTAAATCAAAGAGTTTTGCATAAATAAAATAAAGACAGATTGAGTTTTATTGTTTAAATAAAAATTATCTACTGTCTTTATTAATAATTTCTTCGCCTTTTTCTTGTTTTTTAACGTTTTTGCGATGCCTTTTTCTGTGAGAAGATTTCGGTTCCAGTTTTTCCCGATTAGCTTTCTCCAGGCGTGCTTCATGTCGTTTAACACGTTTATCTTTGCGCAGCTCGCGTCTTCCTTTTGCTGTATTTTTAGCGGGAATTGCGCTATGAGTGCCCGCTTCCTGGGCATAGCTCTCCACGCAAAAAAACAGAAAAAACCCTAATAGATATTTTATGATGGTTTTCATATACTAAAATTAAGCAATTTTTATTCCAGCATATCTGAATTATATTTTAGTTAATATCATTTAACACATATGATAAAACACCTGTATCAATACCTTGTCTTTTACTAACAACCCATGTTTTAAAAAAGCCAATGCCTTTCCCGGTTAATGCAATGTAAATATGGTACATTTGATTCGAGTGAAAACGGTAAAACCACTATACATTTTAAGTTTCATTTTATGTGTTATGCTGGCTTTGGCAGGTGTTTCATCTGTTTTTCCGACCGAGGGCATCATGGTTTTTGACCGGAAATTAGCATTCCCTAATTTGAGCACGTACTTTTCTGCTGAAAAAAACCAGAAGACAGATATTTCTAAAATAGTGGCTTTGGCAGATGCCGAGGATGTTTTAACGGATAGTGCAGATGTGAAACCTGATTCAGCTGCAAAAAAAGTGGTTAATTATACGGAGGTTAATGATCCGTCGATCAAACTTATTACAAGCATTCAGTACAAAGATTCTTCTAAAACAGCTTTGGATAATTTTTTTGAAGCTTTGGCTGCTGTTTCAGGTGATAGTAAGAGCATCCGCATTTTGCATTATGGCGATTCGCAGATAGAAGGAGACAGGATCACAGATTACCTTCGCCAGAAATTGCAGGCTCATTTTGGAGGCAAAGGCCCTGGCTTTATAGCTGCTTTGCCGGTTGCACAAAGTGTAGGGCTTAAACAGAGCTGGAGCGATACCTGGGACAGGTACACCATTTTTACGGCTAAAGACGCAAGGGTGCGACACTCTAATTATGGCGTAGCGGCAGGCTTTTGCAGGTTTAATGCCTACGCGGATACAACAAGCCTGAAAACTGCCTGGCTAAAAGTAAAAACCACGCAGGGCGCCGGTAATTTATTTGCGGCGTATAACAAAGTAAAATTATTTTACGCAAGCTCTCGCAGAAATACGCAAGTACAGTTTTTAGAAAATGATCTCGTAAAAAAAACGGATACGCTTGCCAAAGGAAATTTTAACGTAGAGCAGTTTAATTTGTCGCAGGCGCCTAATACGTTTGAGATTAAATTTCAGGGAAATGACAGCCCGGATATTTTTGGTTTATCATTAGAAGGCGACGGAGGTGTGATGGTTGATAATTTTGGCTTGCGGGGAAGCTCGGGCACATTTTTTAACCAGATGAATTTGCAGCACCTTAAATTGTTTTATGATTACCTGAATACAAAATTTATTATTCTTCAGTTTGGCGGAAACGCAATGCCGAATATACCTGATAAAGCAACGGCGGATAATTTTGGAAATTACCTGCGCGCGCAAATTAATTCTATCCGGAAAATTGCACCTGATGTGAGCATTATGGTTATTGGCCCGGCAGATATGAGCATTAAAGAAGGTGATGCATACGTTACTTATCCGCAGCTGGAAAATGTAAGGGATGCTATTCGTTTAGCCGCGTTTCAAACCAACTGTGCTTTTTTTGATATGTATGATTGCATGGGCGGGCGAAACAGTATGGTGAGTTGGGTGGAGCAGGGGATAGCGGCAACGGATTACATTCATTTTTCTCCGGCAGGCGCACGTAAGATTGCGGTGCTTTTATACAGTGCATTGATGAACGATTACAACAAATTTATTCAAAAGAAAAACAATAAAAATTTATGATACTTAAAAAGACCCTGTTGCTGTTGTTTGTTTTTAGTGCTGTTTATTTATTCTCCCAAAGCGAAGAGACCAAGTATCCGTTTATAAACTACGCAGCTAATAAAATTGTTTACGGAAAAGACAGCAGTTCTATGCTTTCGTTCTATAAAAAAATGGGAAGATTTTTAAGCGGGAAAGAAAAAGAGCTGGTTATTGTGCAGGTTGGTGGAAGCCATGTGCAGGGTGGCATGTGGGGTGATAAACTAACGACTGATTTTCAGAATTTACGCGCCCCCAAAGGAGGAGGTTTTTTTGCCTTTCCGTTTAAAATAGTTAAAACCAATTCGCCGCCATATTTTACAAGTTTTTCAAATGGCGTTTGGAAAAGTTGCCGCACAGCACTTTTAAAGAACACATGCCCTAATGTAGGCATGGCGCAAATTACAGCAACTACCAACGATAGCGCCAACTATTTCGGAATGAAAGTTCTTGAAAACCCGCATCATAAAAATTTTAATGTGATACGGGTATATCATAATTTCAACAAAAGCTTTTCTTTTAGCATTAAAGGAGATGTGAAATCTAAACGCCAGGATTTTGAGGCAAAAGGTTATACGCAATTTACGCTGGATGCTCCGGTTGATTCGATTGTGTTTGACTTACTGAGAAAGGATACTTCGCAAAGAGATTTTGTTTTGTATGGGTTTGATGTGCGAAACACAGAAGAAGCCGGGATTTATTATGCCGCGCTTGGAGCAAACGGCGCATCTACGCAATCGGTTTTGCGTTGCCAGTTGTTTGCCCAGCAGTTGAAAACACTGCAGCCCGACCTGGTTATTCTTTCTTTGGGTGTGAATGATGTGCAGGGCAAAGTATTTTCTTCTGAAGATTATATTGCACATTATGATTCGATTGTATCTCTTATACGACAAGCATCTCCAACTTGTGCTATTTTGTTTAATACGATCACGGATAATTATGTCCGCAAAAAAACACCTAATAAGAAAAGCGCAACGGTAGAAGAGTGCATTTACAAGCTGACTGAAAAACACAATGCCGCTCTTTGGGATATTTTTGCCGTGATGGGAGGATATAAAAGCATTTTTAAATGGCAGCAGGCAGGTTTGGCTCGAAAAGACAAAGTGCACTTTACTGCAAAAGGCTACCATATCTTTGCAGATATGATGTTTGAAGCTATTATGAAAAGTTATTACACTAATTTTAAAGGTTAATTGCTCGGAGTTTCGTTTAATAAATTTTATAAAAATCCCCTTTTTAGAGTATATCAAAGCATGTATATTTGTTTCAAAAAATAAACACATAAATTATGAAAAAATCAATATTATTACTTACAACAACCGTATTCTTAAGTATTGCCGGCACAATAAAGGCACAAGACGATCCATGTTTTAAAGTAGGCGGAAGCGCTATAAACCTTGGAGTTGGTGTTGGAAACACCATATCGTATAATAGTTATTATGTAGGTAGCGGATATTATGGAGGATATCCATATGCTTCGGTGGGAGCAGCTTTTACGCCGGCCTTTACAGCAAGTTATGAGTATGGAATAGCACATGTAGGCATTGGAATTATTGGCGCAGGTTTGGAATTTGGCTTCCAGGGAACACATGCTAATTATGTAGAACCGGGAAATTATTCTGAAAAACAACATTGGACAACATTGGCCTTCTCTCCAAGAGCTACTTATCACTTTGATGTTATAAATAAAAACAAGCTGGATATTTATGCCATTGTGCAGTTAAATATTTATGCGAACGGCTATACAGATAAATACACTGATTTGTATAATAACAGTACAACCACTTCAACCAGCCATAGCAGTGTTGGCGTACGCCCGGGTATCATGGCGGCTATTCGCTATTATTTTGTTCCTGGCTTTGGTGTTTTTTCGGAAATCGGGTACGATATTTCTATCATTAAAGCAGGTATTACCTTTAAATTTGGCGGAAAATAAAATAATATAACCGACAGTTGAAAAGCCATGTATTCTTAACGAATATGTGGCTTTTTAGTTTTCGTCTGTAAAATGCTTTCGTTGTTTTTCTTTTGAAAATTTGTCCGCGTTAAAATCATTTGATTTGTTTTTTGCAATGGATAGGGTGTTCCATTCAGACTGCTTCAATAATTTGGCAGCATATACAATTTGTCCAACGTGGTAAGGATAGTGAGCCAGTTGGCGGTTTATGGCTTCCATAACCGTATGCCCTTCATTGCGGATATAAATGATGCGTTGCAGGTCGTTTTCAGTCAGTGAATTAAGCGTAGCTGAGAAAACTTTCCAGCCCTGTTCCCAAAATTTTAGTAATTGATATTTATCTGTCACATCATTTTTAAACTCATCGTCGCGCTTGCGCCAGGGCTTTTCTCCATCGGTGGTTAAAAAATCAGTCCAGCGCGAAAGCATATTTCCTGCCATGTGTTTTACAATCACGGCTATGCTGTTTGAGTTTTCATTGGGTTGTGTGAACCATTGCTTTTCTTCAAGCTGTTGTATGGCCTGATCCGCCAGCTTTTTATAATGCAGAAATTGTTTTTTTACACTTTCTAAATAATTTGTTTGGTTGTTTTGTTCCATATTAATTACTTTCAATTTTTACTGAGGTCATAGACAGTGATCCCATCATTGTTTTATCATTAAAAAAACTCACGTTTTCTTTTTCTTCTTTTAATCCCATGATATAAATAAGCGGCAAATAGTGTTCGGGCGTTGGAATGGCCAGTTCAGCCGATTTTCCGAGCGAGGTATAATTTATCAATTCTTTATGGTTGTTTGTTTCGATCAGCTTTTTAAAAGTAGTGTTTATCTCATCTGCCCAGTCGTAACCGCCATTCGGATTTCGCCAGTTTACCATACCCAAATTATGCACCATATTCCCGCTTCCTACAATTAGCACACCTTTGTTTCTTAAAGAGGCTAATTCTTTTGCCAGGTCGTAGTGGTATTGTGCAGGCTTTGTATAATCTATGCTTAATTGTAACACAGGCACATCTGCGTTTGGATACATGCGTTTTATAACGCTCCAGCAACCGTGGTCCAGACCCCAGTTTTCATCTAACTGTACATCTGTTTTTTTTATTTCGTCTTTTACTTGCTTGGCTAATACAGGATTTCCATTTGCCGGGTATTCTACATTAAAAAGCTCTTGCGGAAAGCCCCCGAAATCGTGGATGGTTTTAGGCTTTTGCATGGCGGTTACAAAAGTTCCGCGTGTTTCCCAGTGTGCTGAAACGCAGAGTATGGCTTGAGGCTTAGGCAATTCTACGCCCAGTGTTTTCCATTTACTGCTGTATTCGTTATCTTCAATAGCATTCATGGGATTGCCATGCCCAACAAACAGTAAAGGCATTTTATTTTGATGCGATATAAAATTATCGGATAGACTTTTCAGGTCGGATAAATTGTTCATGGCTATTAAACTTAACAAAGAGTTTTTTACAAATGTCCTGCGTTGCATTACGGCTGTAATTGATACATAAAGTTACAGAAGAAAATCAGATAAATTAATCTTTAAAGGGAATTACGCTGAAGCCTGTTTTTCTTAAAAAATCAATCGTTGTTAAAGTATTATCAGTAACCAGGTAAAGTCCCCACTCATCAATTTGAGTTAATTTACCAGAAGGAATTTTGTGTGTATCGAAAAACGTTTTACTTCCTGAAAAAAGCAAAAATGTTTTTCTCACAGTTGTATTTTCTTCCTGCATACGCCAGGTACGACGATCGTAATGTGGATTCAGGGTATTAGGAAAATCTTCCATTAAAGTAGATCCTGCATATACAAGATAATCTTGCTGCCAATAATTTTCCACAAAAATGAGATCATTTGCATGATATCGGTCAGCTATGATTTTATAATGCATAACAAAATCTTTCAAATTTTTCAACGAAATAACCTGCATCCTGTCTCGTATTTTTTCATCGGTATGAAAAACAATGCTTTTTTTAATGGTTGTAAACTTGAATACACTAAAGAGAAAAACAATTGAGGCAAAAAGATAAAAAAATTTATTTGCTTTAATATTAAGCAGAGAGATAAGCAGTAGAATAACTAAGGGAATACCAATATACATCCTGCTGAAAGAGTAAAACACCCACGGGTTTCCGTCTTGCGTTTTGCTATATGAAAAAGAAACCAGCACAATAAAGAGCATTAATAGCATGCTATAGAGTAGGGCTTTATTCTTTTTGTAGAACACGATCAATAAAGCAAAACATAGAACAAGAAGGGTTGTGTCCTGCTGATCTTTAAACGGGCTGATATGGGCAAAGCGATCATTTAAATGAGTTATGGCATCCGTAAAATACGTGAAGGAAAAATCGTTTTCACCTCCGTGTACGATATAATTAGGGTGGACTTTATAAAAATGATTTAAACCGTAATCTATGGGCAAAGCCAGCACCAAGCCGATAGCAGCGTAGATATAAAAAGATTTTTCAGTATAGTTCTGAAGCCATAAATAGAATAGACATGGTACACTAACAACAACTGAATTTGGATTTACCAGGTAAGCCACGTATGCCAAAAAACTATTTAGCAGAATGTATGTGTATTTTTTAGGGTTATACAGGCTTATGATAAAAAATGAAGTGAAGAATATGCCGGTAACAAAACCACGCGGAATACCTGTTACAATATCATAACCGGTTGTTAAGCAAAGTAAGCCGCCTAAGACAACAACAGCTTTTGCTTTTTCGTTTTTAAAAAACAAATAGAAGGATGTAAAGAGGAAAGGGAAGAGAGCTAAGAAATGTGTAACGGCCGGAACACACTCATAGGTGGGAATTCCCAATTTATAAAAAGGAACCGCCAATAAGGCCTCTAGCATGGTGTTGTAGCTCTGCCCGTAAAACCTGGGTTCGTGAAAGATTCCCTTGCTAAAATCTTCTGTGCCAAGCCACATGATGGGCTGATCGTTGTCTATGAAATCAAAATTCAGTAAAAAATAAAGTGCAAAACGATTGGCAATAACAAGCGCCAAAAAAATAAAAAACAAAACGTTCAGGATATTTTTTGTCTTTTTATCGTTCATTGTAATGTGCTTAAAAATCAGGTAGCAGATTGAATATCTTTAACCAATCTGTCTTTATCAATTAACTCGGCAGAAGTTACAACCGAGCTAATGGTTACACCCAGTACCCCGTGAAAATTAATATTTTGCCCGGTAAGCAACAGGTTTGGTATTTTTGTTTTAGGAGTAATAAATGTGCGCAGCGGATCTTTATAGTCTTTAGCGATGCCATATAAGTTACCATCTTTGCTTCCAATATAATCACGGTATGTCAGCGGGGTTGAAGTGTGTTGGCTGACAATATTTTTTCTGATGCCCGGAAAGCGATGCTCTATGGCGTCTAGCATTTTTTCTGTCTTGTTGTTTTTAAAATCTTCATATCCATCGCCCCTGTCTTGTACATGATTTGGCGTAATGTTTTTGGTATTCATCCATTGTGCTACCTCTTCATACTTCATATAACCCATAATAATCAGGCTGTCTGAATGATCTGGAGATTTAGATGCTGCCTGTGAAAACATGGCATAGCCCTTAGGCCAGTTTTCTTCGGTATAATTGATGCCTTCCCATACATCATCTACATGGTGGTGATAAATGTTATAGTTGAAATAATTTAAGGTGCCCGGTTTTAAAACCAAATAGACAATAAATACGGAAATAGTTGTATCCAACTTATTTATACGATTTATATAGGCGGGGCGCAAATGCCCGCTGCCAACCATTTCAAGAGCTTTGGTTAAATCGGTATTACAGATAAAGTTTTTTCCCTGGATAATTCTTCCGTCGGAAAGTTCCACCTCTTTTATTTCATCTCCGGAAAAATGAAACTTTTTTGCTTCACTGTAATTAAGGATGCTACCCCCCATTTCTTTAATAGATTCGCCAAGATATTTTGCAATTTGCCCGCTGCCATCAACGCAACGCCATGCACTTTCTATATATGAGTTTACAACAAGTGCGTGCACATATAAAGGAGTTTTATTTCCTTCTCCTGCATAAAGCGGATTGGTGGCGCCTAATACATTTTGTAATTTTTTATTAGGTGTAACGGTTTCTAAATAGGCTTTGGTATCTGTTTCCAGGAAATCGGCTATGGTAAAATCTTTCTTTTCATTACTTACTTTATATAGCGGAAAGAAATTGCAGATCTCCTGCATTCTTTTTACATACTTAATTAAGTTATCTCTTTCTTTTGGAAACTGTGCAGCAAGTGTATCCACAAAGTTATCATAGCCTTGCGCATGTTTATAAACCTGCGGGTCATCATTAAAGCTGATATGATCGTACCCATCCATATCCAACCGTTTCAGATTTAATTTATCCATTAAACCAAAATATTTAAAATACTGGTTTAGGTTTTGCCCTTCGGCCAAACCACCTATATAGTGAATGCCGGTATCAAAAATAGATTTGCTTCTTGAAAAGATCTGCAGGTTTCCACCTATTTGCCTGTTCTTTTCCAATACGCAGACATTATAGCCTGCCTTACTTAAAATGAAGGCCGTACACAGCCCTCCCAGGCCGCTGCCTATAATAACGATGTCGTACTTATTGTCCATTGTTGTTGTTTGTTATCACAAATATATTATTCGAAGTGATAGAACTATCGCTTATTTTTTGATAGTTTAAATGGGGAAATTTCACCAGGATATCTGTTATAAGAGAAGAAGAGAAGAAATGGAGCTGGCCTTTCGTGGTTTTATTAAATCCAAATTTAGTGGAAAAAAACTCGGTTAGTTTTGTAAAGCGGTGTTGCTTTTGCATACTGGCATCGGCATCACGGATTATTAAAACACCATTTGGATTCAGTTGCCTGATGCAGGTTTCAACCAATTGAATTTGTTTTTCAGTAGAGAAATAGTGCAGCACATCATTGATTATAAATGCATCTGCTTTTTCAAAGTTGTAAGTAGTTACATCCGCGCAAACAAAATGAAGCTTATCAGATTTTGACAGGCAGTTATTCGCTATTTGAATTTTTTCATCATCATAATCAATACCTAAAATTTCGCGCTCTTTGCTCATTAAGCCAAGCATGATGGATAGAAACCCATATCCGCAGCCAATATCAACTATCTTTCCTTTTTTTGGCAACAGGTCTTCAAACTGCTGGTAGTTATTTTCCAATTTTGTTTTTATACGGCAATACCATTCCAACACAGGGCCTTTATAGATATAATTCCTGATCAGTTCCGCACGATAAAACTTTGTTGTTTCAACATCTTTTTTAATTAGCTGAAACTCGTCACGAATCAATCTGCAAATATTTTTAGTGGCCTGCTGGTAACCATCTTTTACGAGGTCATCGCCGGGTTTAATGCGAGGTAGAATTTTTAGGGTAAGCGTACTTTCTCTATAGTAAAAATCGTTTTTAGGCAAACAATAATCAGCGCCATGCAATACAATAGGAATAATGTCGGCTTGTAATTGCTCGGCCAGTAAAAATGCGCCCTTATGAAAGCGTAAAATATTACCGGTGGCAGAACGGGTTCCTTCAGGGAAAATGAGAACGGAGTAACCGTCTTTCATTTTCTGTTTTACTTTTTCTATCGATTGTTCGTAACCTAAATTAGCAGGATAAAAATCTGCCAACCGCACGATCCTGCCAAACAGAAAAGAGTTCCAGGCAAATTTATTGGTAAATAAATTCATTTTAGGATAGAGTGTGGGAAGTAAAGCCAGATCGATGTAGGATTGATGGTTGCAGACAATAACGGCAGGCTTTTTGAAATCTTCTTTATGATCGTTAATGATATTCTTTTTTACATTGGCAAAGAAGTAAATAATGAATTTACACATATTCATAAAAAGCTTATGAAAGGCCAGCCTTCGCTTGGATTTATTTCCAGGATACATCGCAAAGATTAAAGTGCCACCCCATCTTACCACAAAACTTCCGAAGAAGAAAATGGTGAAGCCAAGCCAGATCAAAAAGAAATTTTTAGCGGTTACAGGAGGGAGTTTTCTTTTGATTCGATTAAGGATTAACGCGTTATACAACATAGGCTGTACAATGAATGAGATGAATACTACTGCCACCATGCCAATGATGGTAATAGCCGCAATAGATTTAAGTGCCGGATGTTTGGCAAATAAAAGCACGCCAAAACCTATTGTTGTTACTAATGCCGATAAGAATATAGAGGATTTATAAGAATCCAAATTTTTGCGCCCATATTTATATTCGTGGCTTAATCCATCCATAATAAATATGCTGTAATCATCTCCCAGGCCAAAAATAAATGTGGAGATGATAATGTTTATGATATTGAATTTTAAACCAAGAATGCCCATTATGCCCAGTATCCAGATCCAGGTAATGAACATGGGAAGGAAGTTTATCAATGCAAGTTCTATGCGTCCGTGTGATAACAACATAAAGCCAAACACTAACAGCCCTGTGATAATTAAAATAGTATTAAAATCAGAACTGATGACTTCCACATATTTTGTGGTAAGGTATTGCCTGTCAAACACAATGGTATGAGGCGTTTCAGCAAAAGCATCATATACCTTTGATTTTATTTCCTCGGGCACTTTTAACAAAGAAATAATAGCTGTTTTATTATTTTTTTCAGTGATCCAATCGTCTACGAGGTTTCTGAGGGTGTCGTTTTTTGTAAGATCAACAGGCGTAAATTTTTTATCAATCAAATCGTAAAAATCAGCAAAAGCATTCCCTTTAAACTTCAATGCTGTTCCGTCTTCGGTAAGGTGTTTTTTTACCGAATCTTTGCGTGTGGACCAAAATTTATTCCATCGTTCAATCCGGATTTTCTGCAAAGAATCTGATACTAATAAACTTGCCACCGAAGAATATTTTGCAACAACCTGGTCGTCTTTTAATTTCTGAAGCTTTAGAACAGCCTGCTCGTGTGCTTTTAATGCCTCGTTAGGGTTGCTTCCGTTTGAGATGACATACACAGAGCGCAATGAAAATTTATTAAGCGCGTTTAGATGTTGTTCGGCCAGGACCAATTTCTCAGGCTGGTAATTAACCTTCATCATATCGCTTTCAAAACTTACGTTACGGGCTGTGTAAGAAAATAATAAGGTAAGTAAAGCAAAAACAACCAGTACAATTTTATTCTTATGCAACTGGTAGGAAATGATTTTTTCCATCCATGCAGATTTTTTTTCTGAAGAAGCATCCGCTTGTTTTTTATCTTTTTTCAGTAAATGAGGCAATACAATTATGGAAAATAAAACGGCGCCAATTAAACTGCACCCGGCAAACAAACCAAAATCGTGCATGGCTTCTGATTTTGCAAACTGCAAGGCTAAAAAGGCAGCTACGGTGGTAGTGCAGCCCAGTAACATAGGTGCTGTGAGATCTTTTAATACACGCTCAACCGATTGCTCGTGTTTGAAATGCGTAAAAAAATGCAGCGAATAATTTATGGCAATTCCTAAAACAATGGAACCTGCACCCAATGCAATGGCGGAAACTTCTCCCTTTAGTAAATAAATTAATGCCAGTGAAAAAACTGCGCCAAAAGCAACAGGAAGCAAAATAAAAACAGGTATAAGAATACGCCTGAAGTATAAGATTAAAATTAGTGTAATTAAAGAGAGAGCAAGTATAGAGGTTAAGGTAGAGTCTTTTTTTATTTGCTCAGAATTTGCCAGCGATACGGCTGCTGTGCCAAAGTATTCAATTTTTACCTGGTTTTTGTTTTCCAGTACCGGAATAATGCTGTCTAAAAAAGAGAGAAAAACTTTGTTGGCTGCATACTCGTTTGAAGCAACAGAAGGCGTGACTAGGAAAAGAAGATTTTTATTGTTTTTGGTAAAAATATATCCTTCGTTCAGGTCAAAGTTTTCATCATACTGCAATCCCTTTAATTTTTTCAGCACCAGGGGCACCATGTTAAGCGGATCTTTTTTTATGAACTTGCCGAACACCATGCCCGTTGGCGACAAGAGGGTTTTATAATCGTTTTGTAAAATTTGTTTGATCGAATCTTTTTGCGTGTGCTTTTCAATTTGCTTGTAATCGTTTTCATCCAGGAAAACAGGCAAGTGATTGTAAAATGTTTGATACAAATTGGCAATATTATCATCTGCTATTTTATATTTTATTTCTTTTATATATCCGTTGCCAAATTTTTTGAGCAGGGTATCTGCCAGAGCATCTGCAGCTGCTTTTATACTTTCGGGGTTTGTAGTTGTTGTATCGGCGTTGTAAATATTTACGACCAGCTTGTCTTTGATCTTCAGGCTGTTCAAGATATCATTGATATTATTTACTTTCTTATCTTTAGGGATAAAACGGGTAATATCCTCTTCTATTTTTACTTTTAAAGCAAAGTAGCTCGCAGCCCCTACACATATCAAAATCAGTGCTACCAGCAAAAAAAGCCGGCGGGCAAAAAATTGATATGTACGATAAATAAACATGTGTTATAAGCCCTGAATGTTTTTTTTCCTGCTTTTTACAAGCGTTAATATAATAAATGTTAGCACGCCTGTCAATAAGGAAGATAATACCGAAAGCCAGCAGGCTCCTACCAGGTAAACGTGCATATTGTTTTTGATGCTTTCAAAATTAATATCACTGATAGAAAACATACTTTCTTTATTGGTTATCAATTCTCCCATTTTTAAACTAGCGTATAAAATAAACGGGATCATGGGAGGTAAGCTTATATTGGCGGTTATAATTACAATGGCTTTGTTTAGTTTAAAAAGATAAGCCGCTGCGATAGCTGTAATCAGCTGGTAGCCCCAGATGGGAATTAATCCAAAGAAAATGCCGACGCTAACTGAGATAGATTTTTTTAAAACAGATTCTTCCTGGTCTGAAAAAGCATTGCGAATGTATGCTCTGATGTTAGAGATGCTTAATTCCTTTAGGAATTTTTTAGGACGATACCAGACAATGGCCAGAGGAACCAAACATGTGTTTAAAACACTGATCCTAAAAAAATCCTTTGTAGGGCGAAAATGCGAAACCCGTTCTTCTTTGGTAGGATAAAAAACACCCACAGGCATTGGTATCACGGTTATTCCTGCCCAGGCAGCTTTAACAATCACTTCTATTTCAAATTCAAAGCGTGTGGTATAAAAAGAAATATTCTTTAATTTTTCAATAGGATACAGGCGGTAACCCGATTGTGTGTCGGGCATTTTTATTCCCGTTTCCAGCTCGAACCAAAAATTAGAAAACTTATTTCCGAAACTGCTTTTTCCGGGTACACTGGCCTGGTCCATATTTCTTGCACCAATAATAAGTGAATCAGGTTGTTCTTTAATTTTTATTAGAAACGCCTCTAAGTCTTCGGGGTAATGCTGCCCGTCGCTATCAATGCTAATGGCGTACCTATAGTTTTTTGCAAGAGCAGCTTTAAACCCTTCCCGAAGCGCCATCCCTTTTCCGCAATTTTTTTCAAAATTTACAACGGAGATAAGCTCTTTAAATTTATCCAGTATTTGAGGTGTTGTATCGGTCGATCCGTCGTTTACAACAATGATATGGTTAGTGTATTCAAGGGTATCTGTAATTACTTTTTCAAGTGTTTTTTGGTTGTTGTATGTAGGAATTAGAACGCAACAACGCTGATCTTCAAATAAACTATTTAAACGGAGGGCGTAGCTCATTTATCGGGGACCGAATTTTCCTTTGAATTTTACATAGGTGATTTCTTTACCTGCAATATTTGCAGTAACATCAACCTCCTTGTCTTTTTGTAAAATGGTATAAGAAATAGTAATGATATTTTCCTTTAAAGGATTTATCATAGCTAAAAACTTAATGTTGCTTCCTTCTTGTAAGGTTAAGGTTCTCTCCAATTTTTTTGCTAAAACTTCCTGTATCATCTGGATCAAGGTAACGCCGGGGGCTACAGGAATTTCAGGAAAGTGCCCTTTGTATATTTTGTGCGCAGGATTTAGTTCTACCGAAGCCATAAACATATTTTCGGTGTTCAGACCAGTAGAAGTAATTTCGGTATAAAAATCTTCAAGTAAGGGCTTACTCATTTATTTCTTGCTTTACAACTGTATTCACCTAAGGGTTCGGCTAATCATTCGTTTTTGTGGTAATTATCCTGTTTAATTTTATCCTTAAACGCAACAATCCTTTATGCTTTAAAGATACACTTTCGGGCAAATTATCCGTGCCATATTTATACACAGTTTTTTGTTTAGTAAATAATTTTCCCCTGACTAAAGATTTTGCTATTCTGCCAGAGTTTGCCTGTGTAAAATAAAGGTATTTCTTGCCTTTTTCCCTGGTAACATATAGTGTATTTCCCTGTTTTTTGTTTATGTATATTTTGGCAGTTTTGTTCAATAGCGGATACAGTAAAATCGCCCCCATGTCGTTTTCCAACAGATTTGTGATTTTAGGTTTGTTCATGGGCCCAAAGCAATACGCCATTTTCTGGCTGTCTTTCTGTATTTCAATGTCAAACATTTTCATGCCTACTTCGGTGACAAAAACAAGATGCGAGGTTAAACTGTCGGTTTGCTTATGTAATAAAAGCCCCGTATAATATTTATTGAAAAGAAAAATTTGTGCTTTATAAAGGATTGGATTTTCTGCAGAAACCATGGGCTGCACATCCTGTGATGAAACTTTTTTTTGGTCGGTTAATTTGTATTTTAAAGGAATGGTGCAGCTTGTAAGCAGTATAAAAACACTACTTAAGTATAAATTTTTCAGCCGGAATATCGCCATTTACTTTTTTGTTTGTAAAATCTATTACGGTAAAATCATCGGTTGATTCTACCATTTCAAGTTTAATTACCGAAGTTACGCCTTTATCAAAATACATGTAAATTTTTTTCAAACTTTCTTTCATTCCCTTTACAAGCGGCGTTAATTCAAGCCTGTACGATTTATCATTCTCGCTATAAGCAATCTTAAATTTATTGGAACTAAGTATGTTTCCGTTAATGCAGGAGATCATAATATCATTTATTTCCTTAAATATTTTGTTAGAATTCATATCGTACTTTTTCAATTTGCTCTCGTCCTTTATCAACACTTTATCTTTATTTATAACGATGATGTAGGTATACGGACTAACATATTCCCATCGCAGCATGTTATCCTTTTTAAAGCAAAAATGCCCTTTGCTGGTAATCTTTTCAGACAACATACTCAGGGTTTTTACCTGTACAAAATCGCTTTCAAGCGAATTAGTTTCTTTAGAGATATGATTTATTTTTTCCTTTAGTGAAACTGTATCTTTCACAGCTTTGAAGCCTGTTTGCGCTTTTATTGAAACAGACAACATACAGATCAGGATATACAATAGTTGTTTACGCATAAGCAGGTTTATTTAGCAGTTTATCTAAGTTTACAATGGTATAATGATTTTCTTTTAGATAATTTATCAAAAACCTTACCACCATATCGCAGCCTTCAACTCTGTCGTGTAATAAAACAATAGAGCCTGGTTTTATTTGTGGTTTAATTTTTTGAAATATTTTTTCAGGGTCTTTTATAGACGTATCGAAAGAGCGGATATTCCACCCGACAGAAACCATGTTGGTTTTTTGAATGGCTCTTCCAAGCGCCGGTGTGGCAACTCCGTAAGGCGGACGAAAAAACAAGGGTGCTTTACCAATGAGGTTTTTGATGGTTTTGTTAGTCAGATCAAGCTCTTCGGTTAATTTGTTGGTTGGCTGCAGGTCAAATAAATTGCCGTGTGTATAGCTGTGATTTGCAATAATATGCCCGGCATCACTCATTTTTTTTCCGAGTAAGGGCTCATGATCTATTTTTTTTCCGATACAAAAAAAAGTAGCGGCAACATTAAACTCTTTTAAAACAGCAAGCACTTTTTCGGTGGCTTCTCCGTGCGGGCCGTCATCAAAAGTTATGGAAATTATTTTTTCATTTGTTTCGGCATGGCAAACAGATTTAAAATGAAAATTAGCTGAAAGCTTTGATGCGCCTAGGATCTCAATGAGCAGAAAAATCAACACGGGAAGAACAAAGATACCAAACGACAAATTATACGCGTGTATTAAAAATGCTGTAACCAGTAAAAGAGACGAAAATATAAATATGTTTGTACGATGAGTTAACATAATGAAACGCACATGAAAGAATATTCCATATTGCGGTATTGATTAATAATCAATATATTTTTTATACCTGAATCGACACGTTGCTTGTTTACCAATACTTTTGGAAATTTTTGTTTCTCTATAATGACCGAAGCTAACCACAAAGCAAAAGCGCTTGCCGTAAAATATTCGCCGCACAGATTTTTAAAATAGGCTATTTCTGTTTTGAGAAACAGGCTTTTATTTATTTCATTTAATGGTTTATCATCCTCCGCATCTCCCGAATTACCTGATAATACAAGGCTCACGTCGTTTATAGACAATCCTGTTTCTTGTAAAAACAGATTTAATTTTTGCTGCAAATCATCGCTGTTTTTTACACCTGTAAATGTTTTTACACCATTGATCTTCGCTTTTGTAGTCTCATTTTTTTCATCACTCAAGACAAAGAAAGAAGCTCCTTCTCCTAGAGAAAAACCTTTCGTTTTATTATTTTCTATTTCAACAGAAACATCTTCTTGGTTTTTTATGTGTCCGGCTTGCAGCAGAAGATCGAAGTATGGTTGAATTGCCTCGTCCAGTCCGCCAACCAGGACATTACTGTTTTTATTTTCCTTTAAAAACATACCGGCATCAATCAAAGCGCTTTCAAAAGAAATACCTTGTTGCGTATAGGTAAAATTATAGTTGTGGCATTGTATCAGCAGTGCAATTTGTCCTGCAACTGTATTATGCGTAGACTGTATAAAAGAAGTAGGCGTTAAAAGCTGTTCGTTGTTTTCAATAATGGTACGCAAAAATTTATCGGTATCCTCAAAACAACCTAAGCCTGTGCCCGTAATAATGGCATCTGCATTTTCTATCCCGGCTTGTTGTAAACTTATTTTTGCCGCAGCAACTCCCATCTTAATGATATGAGACATGCGTCGGAGCATATTTGCCGGAATATAGTTCTTATAATCTGGCTCACGGGCCAAAAGCCTTTGCTGGCAATTGATTTGAGCATTTTCAAAAAAATCAAGGACATCAATGGTGTTTTGATGAGAGATACAGCCCGCTCCATTAATGTACATTGCCATATTAGTTTTTACTAAAAATTAAAGATGAGCAATTTCCACCAAAACCAAATGAGTTGGATAGCACATGATTTATCTCCATATTTTTTTGCAGGCTTGTAACCGGAAACAGATTTGTATCCTGCATAGGATTTATACAATTTAGATTAGGAAAAATAGTTTTGTGCTGAATAGAAAGAATAGATATAACAGCTTCAATACTTGCCGCAGCGGCTAATGTATGCCCGGTAAAAGCTTTGGTAGAGCTGAAGGGCGGCATACTTTGTTTAAACGTATTTTGCATAGCGGTTGCTTCCGACGAATCGTTGTTGGCAGTGCCTGTGCCATGTGCATTTACATAACTTATTTTATCGGGAGAAAGATCAGCTACCTGCAAAGCCTTTTGTATAGCTTCATACGCACCCTGCCCGTCGGGTGAAGAGGCTGTCTGGTGATACGCGTCGTTCGCATTTCCATACCCGCTAAGCGTTGCCAGTATTTTTTTATTTTCTGCTTTTACGACGCGTTCAGATTCTAAGACCAGGTAAGCAGCGCCTTCGCCCAGGTTTAAACCTTTTCGGTTGTTGTCAAAAGGCTTGCACCATTCTTTATCCAGGATCATCAGGGTGTTGAAGCCGTTGAAAGTAAATTTACAAAGTGCATCTGCTCCGCCTACAACCACCCTATCAAGCACATTGTTTTTGATAAGGCGTGCACCCAATATAATAGCATTTGCGGCTGAAGAGCAGGCTGTGCTTATCGTTGTAAAATAATCAGTAATGCCAATATGTTTGGCAACGTTTGTTGCGTGTGCCCCGGTGTAATGGAAATCTATAAAATTTTCATGCGGGTTATTTTCTAAGAAATCTTTATATAAAAGTTCGGAGTGACACATCCCGCCTACACTGCTGGCAGAAATAAATCCCGTACGATGTGCGTTTATGTCTTCAATTCCTGCGTGTTGCAGCGCCTGCTTTGTAGCAATCAGGCTAAGTAGCGTTGTCCTATTATAGGTTGAATTTTTTAAACCAGCTAAACTTTCTAATTCCTGCAGAGAGTAATTAACCTCGCCTGCGACAAAATTATTGGCATGAATGGTTTGTAAGTGGTTAATTTTACCAATACCGCTGCGGCTTTCAAGCAAAGAAGAAAGTGTTTCCTCTACATCTTTCCCAATAGCTGAAATAATGCCTATGCCGGTTACAAACACCATCTATCAGGTTATTTTTTTTGAGCAGAGATATATTCTGCCAATGTTTTTACAGATTGAAAAATGTTTTTAGCATCTTTTGGCTCCTGGATTTTCAAACCATAATTTTTTTCCAACAACACAATTAGTTCTAAAGCGTCGATGGAATCAAGTCCTAAACCCTCGCCAAATAAGGGAGCAGAAGCATCTATGTCTTCGGGCTTTAATTCCGTCAGGTTAAGCTGGTCAATAATTTGCACTTTTAAGCTTTGAATTAAGTTCTCCATTATTAATTGATATAAAGATTGGTTATGCTATCGGGATTATGCCTGATAAAGTTACTTTTTTTTCCTTCGCCTGCAGGCTGTTTTGCCACAAAATATAAAAATCCTTCGCAGCCTTTTTCATCTATATGAAGCCAGCCACAAAGGGCAGCATCATTTTCCTGTAGAAGCATTTCGGTATAATTATATAGTAGTTCTGCATTAAAGGCAGGTTCTATGAAAAAAGCGTTCTCGCCCGTAATTTTATGCTTAATAGCAATCTCACCGGTAACAATATTGGGTAAGGTATATACAAACAACGCCGGGCTCGGAAAATCACGCATGGTCTTGGCATAAGCCAGATCGGTTTGCAAGCTTGAGTTTTTGTTGGATAAAACAATAGCGGTTTTTTCTTTCGCAAATAACTCGTTTACAGGCTCATCTTTTAAAACAGGCTCTGCACATAAAACACCCAGTTTTGACAAGCTATCCATCTTAAAGAATTTAGGATAAGACAAATTCAACGATTTATACGAGTCCTCCAAAATAGTAGAAGGGGCAGCTGTTTCAGCGCTTTTAGAAATGAGTTTACCATTATGCCACAGGCAATTAGCAGCAATTTTTGAATATGATAAAATATAATTGCCCATTAATTCAATTTATATAAAACAGCTGCATTACAGCCACCAAAGCCTGAAGCGGTTTTTAAACAGCTTGTGCTTTTTTTATTTTCTGTCTTTTTAATAATATTTAATTCTACTGAGGTTCCCTGCTCTTCAAATCCCGCGGAAGCAATGATTTTATTTTGTTTTAAACTCTCTGCGCAAAAAATACTTTCTAAAACACCTGCTGCGCCCAGCGTGTGGCCATAGTATCCTTTTAAGCTATTGGTAAATATATCTTGCAAGCCTGCGCGGCTAAACGCAATAGCTTCCATTTCATCATTAAATTCAGTAGCCGTGCCATGCGCGTTTATAAAGCCGGGAATGAAGCCAACAGGTAATACTTTTTGTAGGCACTTGTACAAACCTTCGCCTGTGCGCGACGGGCCGGATATGTGATTCGCATCATTGGCAGAACAACCGGAGACGATTTCTACACAATTATCTTTTTGTTCCTTGCTGATTAAAACACTTGCTACAGCTTCTCCTAAATTGATGCCCTTCCTGTTTTTATCAAAGGGTTTGCAAACACTGCTGCTTAGGGCGCTCAGCGAATTAAATCCGGATAAAGTGAAATTAGAAACCACGTCTGCTCCTGTAACAATAATATAATCGTATTGGTTGTCCGCCAACAATCTTTTGGCGATAATGATGGCCAGAAGCCCTGAAATGCAAGCATTTGAAACCACCAAAGGTTTGTTTACAAAACCAAAATAAGTTGAAATTACCTGTGCTGTTTCATGCAAATAAATTCTATCAGCAGGAATATTTGACTGATTATTTTCTAAGAGATCGATATTTCCTTTGGTAGTAGAAAAAATAAAAAGCGTGCGTTTGTCTTTTACATCGATACCTGAATGGCGCATGATGTCTTGCACAGAAAGGATGCACATTTTTTCAAGCCTCGTAAATTCTTTTGGGTTTGATTTTGTTTGAATGGAAAAATTGTTGTCTAAAAGATCAGTATCTACAACAGAAGTACAATAGCTTGCATTATTAAACGTATGATTCTTCATTCCGATTTTCCCCTCGCAAACGGAATTGAAATTTTCCAGGGTTGTAAAACCAAGCGGACTGATAATATTTGAGGTATGTAGAAAGGCTTTATTCAAGAGGGCTACAAGTGTTTTTGTTTCCATTCCTGGTAAAAAGGTGGAATGGTAATAAGCAATTCTTTTGTTACGGCATCTACAAAAACCTGTATGGTTTTACCTGTGCAAACCAATTCTTTTTTCTCATTAAAAATTTTGTATTCAAAAATGATCTTGGCAGCAGGTGTTTCAATGAAAGTTGATTCAACTGTTATCTTTTCTCCAAGGCCGACAAATTTTTTATAATCACAATCAACGTGTATCAGGGGAATTGCCAAACCGGATTGCTTGTAGATCTCCCAGTAACCCAGCTCATGTTTCCTGCCAAAATCTTCACGTCCGTCTTCAAAGTATTTTATGTAGTTGCCATGCCACACCATTTGTAAAGCATCACAA